>ENA-OQAL01000059-OQAL01000059.1-human-gut-metagenome-genome-assembly--contig:-NODE-59-length-25855-cov-4.397038_pt1 | contig 25855 bp, 26 predicted proteins | sample MGYA00242491_ERZ504519 | MGnify/ENA primary metagenome ERZ504519 (study PRJEB26092, sample SAMD00036260) | human gut metagenome | host: Homo sapiens | study: EMG produced TPA metagenomics assembly of... | reverse complement strand
GAACACACAGTTCATCGTGAGAAACGTAGGACGGAAACAGGCACGCTGGTTTTTATGCCCTGATTGGCATACTGATGATGGGAACAGGAATCTTTTTCTTCCTGTCCATTCAGGGTACGGTGTAAAACGAACAGAGTTTCAACAGCTTGTTAATAACTTTCTCCGGTTATTAACAGGCTGTTTTATTTTCCACACTTCAAAATCAAGGGAGAGCTGACCGTCGCCCAGCAAATTAAAGCTCATACGATGATAAGGAGTCGTGCCGTAGGCAGCAATGGCAGCCCGGTGTTTTTTTTGGTGGGATAACCTTTGTTACCCTTCCAGTCGTACATGGGATATTCCTCATGCAGACGGTTCATGTAATCATCACGGTAGGTCTTTGCCAGAATGGAAGCAGCGGCTATGGAAAGATACTTCCCGTCTCCTTTCACTATAGTGGTATGCGGAATTCCCGGATAAGGATTGAAGCGGTTCCCGTCAATCAGCAGATGCTGAGGAGTGACCTTCAACTGAGATACGGCTCTGTGCATGGCCAGAAAGGAAGCATTCAAGATATTAATCTTATCTATTTCCTCGGGTGTCACTACCCCTACAGCCCAGGCTGTAGCTTCTTTCTCGATTACCGTACGCAATTCATAACGCTGTTTCTCTGTCAGTTTCTTGGAGTCATTGAGCATTTCATTCTGAAATCCGGGAGGAAGAATGACGGCTGCAGCATAGACGGCTCCTGCCAGACAACCACGACCGGCCTCATCACAACCGGCTTCTATCAGGTCTTTATGTAAATAGGGTAACAGCATATATGAATCATTCTATTTTTTCGGACTGCAAAGGTAGTGCTTTTTTCAAGTGTGGCCATTTATTTTCAGCAGAAGTTATCCCTGTGTTATTCACCGATTTTCGTATCTTTGCCGCACTAAACAGAAACTTATGGTACAGATTGACGACGTAATAGTAAGCCTGGATGTATTCCGGGAAAAAAAAATTTCTATGTGACTTGCACGCCTGCAAAGGAGAATGCTGTATTGAAGGGGATGCAGGTGCACCCGTAGAACTGGAAGAAGTGGAAAAACTGGAGGAAGTGCTACCCGTAATCTGGGATGATCTGGCTCCGGAAGCTCAGGAGGTAATCAACCGCCAGGGCGTGGTCTACACAGACGAAGAAGGGGATCTGGTTACTTCTATCGTCAACGGAAAGGACTGCGTATTTACTTGCTACGATGAGAAAGGCTATTGTTATTGTGCCATCGAAAAAGCATACCGGGAAGGGAAATGCAACTTCTACAAACCGATTTCCTGCCACCTGTATCCGATACGCATAGGAGATTACGGTCCGTATAAGGCAGTCAACTACCACCGATGGGATGTATGTAAGGCCGCAGTTTTGTTAGGAAAGAAAGAAAACCTGCCGGTTTATAAATTTCTGAAAGAGCCGTTGATTCGCAAATTTGGTGCTGAATGGTATCAGGAGCTGGAAAATGTAGCCAAGGAACTGGAAGCACAGCATCTGATTTAAAACAATAAGAATCCCGCCACAAGATACTCTCCTATGAGATTTCTGTTGGCGGGATTTTTCATCTTTTATTTTGCTTTTTCTACGCGTACTTTTTTCACCAGACGCAAGGCATAGTCTACGGTTTCTCCGGATTTCACAATTTGAGTATTATAGAAGCAAAAGGTGGAATTAAAGTCATTGCACAAATAGCGGCAATCATACTTATTGAAACGATCCAATCCGTTTTTCGACAACATATCGCTAAGTGCGACAATCGTATCATCATACTGGTCGCGGAATTCTTTGGCTTCTTCTGTGGTAAAAGTTCTCCAGCCCGATATTCCATCTTCTTCATAAGCCTCGCAAACAGATATGGCTTCCGCTTTTTTCAACAGCCACTGACGGGGAGAGACGAGTGTAGCCATCACCTCATTCCCCGAAAGAGATTCTACTTTCCACACGAAAAAAGGTCCCCAAATGGTTTCTGACTCGGGCAATACCTCGGAAACAATCACGTCGGTATCCTCCTCTGTATCTTGCCCGTCATCTTCGTCCTCGTTGCCTTCCGTACCTTCTCCTCCATCAGGAGCATCCGGTTCTTCCCACTCTCCTTCTTCGGTCATATTCTCAAAGGGAAACTCTTCCGACACTTCCGGTGTCCAGCCGGCTATCTGGTTGTTTCCTTCCAAAGATATTTCCCCATCGCCCGTACTGACAAAACGATAAGGCTTTCCGGCCTCCAACGGATAATTAAAGAAACAGCCATATACCGTTTCCTCAGAAGCGGTTTGAACATTCAAAGAAAGATGGGTCTGCAAACCTTCCGAAGGGAATACATATATAGGTCCGGCCTTCCACACTCCTTTTATTTTTCACAGGGCACAGAAGCAAATGTGCCATCATTGCTTAAAGTTCCTTCCAATGTTATTCCAGAACTGACAGGAGAAATACGGGCTTCTACCGAAACAGCTTCGGCAGGAAGACCTCCAAAGGAAGATACAAAGCCGCCACGGCATAAGAAAGAGAGACGGAAAACTTTTTATATCCTTCTGTAATTTAATGACATTCTTTCCTATTGCCAAAGGAGTTTTTGCATGATTTCCCTCAGAAAAAGTCAAGAACTGTTTGGAATTTAAAGACATCGGAGGGAGATAATCTCCAGACGACAGACCTGATAAAACAGAAAATACATATTCTCCTTCCGGCATGGAAAGGACAGGCCATTCTGATTGAGTCAACACCTCCTCATTCCAAGTAACAGTGCCTTGTGTATCAAAGAAATAAAGATGAAGAGGATACAACGGAGTAAAAAGCTGGGCATTGGATAAGGTGACATCAATTCCGTACGGACCGGACGTGTCAGTCGGTTCATCCTCTCCTTCTACCTGATAAGAGCCGCATCCCACAAAAAGAAACAATGCAGGCCAGCATAATAAAAAAAACGATTGAGTCTGATAGCGCAATTCCATAGTCTTTTTCTCTTAAATAACGCTATCAGACTCAATCGTCTACCCTCAGTGTTCAATTATTTACGGCTAAAAATATTTTTCCAGTTTTTTAATCATCATTCCTAAACAGAAAACAACGACATGGTCATTCTCCTGTATCATCGTATTACCGGTTACCAGAATACCTTCACCGTTACGAATCAATCCTCCGATTGTCGCACCTTTAGGCAATCCCAAATCTTTTACTGCCTGCTTGGTAATCTTTGCTCCTGGTTTGACTGTAAATTCTGCCACATCGGCATTGGCAAAAGTCAGACATTTCACATTCGAGACATCGGCATCCAGCATCATCTGGTAAATATGACTGGCAGCAATAAACTTCTTATTGATTACCGTACCAATATCCAGACTTTCGGCCATACTGATGTAATCCACATTCTCCACTTCGGCCACTGTCTTGGTTACGCCCATTCGCTTAGCTGCCAAGCAAGCCAGAATATTGGTTTCGGAATTACCGGTTAAAGCAACAAAAGCTTCGGTATTTTTTATTCCTTCTTCCATCAGCAACTGCATGTCACGACCGTCGCCGTTGATGACCATCACTCCATCGTCTACCAGCTCTGTCAGACGATTGCAACGGGCAATATTGCTCTCAATGATTTTGGCTTTCATGTAATCGGGCATGTATTGCACGGTACGTACGGCAATGCGGCTTCCTCCCATAATCATCACGTTACGGACATCTGCTTCATTTTCTTTTCCGGAAATCTTACGAATATAAGGGATATACTTTTTCGTCGTGGTAAAATAGACAATGTCATTCAAACTTATCACATCATCTCCACGTGGAATGATTGTTCGTTGCCTCTCTTAATGGCTACAATGTGGAAAGGGATGTTTCTTCCTCCCAGCTCATGCAAAGGAACGTTCAGGATTTCTGCCTTTTCGCGCATTTTGGTTCCTAACAGGACCAATGCTCCTCCTGCAAATTCCCACCACTGACGAATCCAGCTCATTTTTACGGCATCCACAATGTCGCGGGCCGCCAGCATCTCCGGATAAATCAATGAATGAACTCCCAGCTTAGCAAAAAATTCCTTATGCTTGGGCAGCAGGTATTCATAGTTGTCAATACGAGCCACGGTTTTCTTGGCTCCTAAACTTGTAGCCAACATACAGGCCGTCATATTACGGCTTTCATCAGGCATAACCCCGATAAACAAATCGGCCCCTGCGACTCCGGCTTCTTTTAATCCATTAATCGAAGTGGGCGAAAGATTGACAGTCATAAGGTCCAGGTTGTTTCCCATGGCACTCAACTTGCTCTCGTCCTCATCCATCAGGATAATATCCTGCTTTTCGCCCGACAACAGTTTGGCCAAGTGAGTTCCTACGGCACCTGCACCAGCTATAATAATTTTCATAAATTCATTATCTGTGTAATTGAACTAAATATCCCCTTTTCATCCAGACCGCAAATGGCATACAAATCATTGACTGATCCGTGTTGCACAAAAGCATCGGGAAGTCCCAACCGCGTGACACACGGCTTATAACCATGGTCACACAAAAATTCAAGTACGGCACTTCCCATACCGCCATTGCGCACTCCGTCTTCGATGGTCAGCACCCGCGTAAATTTCTGTCCTACTTCATGCAGCAAATCTTCATCCAACGGTTTCAAGAAACGCAGGTCGTAATGTGCGATACTACATCCCAGCTTTTTTTCTGCAGAAGCAATGGCTGCTGCGGCTTTATTCCCTATCGGGCCAATCGTAATCACTGCCAAGTCATTACCATCTTTCAGCTTACGCCCCTTCCCTACTTCTACAGCCTCCAGCGGACACTCCCAATCCGTTAGTACGCCTCGTCCACGAGGATAACGAATGGCAAAAGGTCCTTTATCCGGCAACTGGGCCGTGTACATCAATTTTCGCAACTCATGTTCATCGTACGGAGAAGCAATTGTCAAATTCGGTATCGGCCGCAAATAAGCCATATCAAAGGCTCCATGATGCGTAGGTCCGTCTTCACCCACCAATCCGGCACGGTCCAGACAAAGTACCACATTCAACTTCTGAATAGCTACATCATGAATTATATTATCGTATGCACGCTGCATGAACGAAGAATACACATTACAGAAAGGCAAAAGCCCGTCTTTCGCCATTCCTCCAGAAAAAGTGACGGCATGTCCTTCCGCAATTCCTACGTCAAACACACGGTCGGGCATTTCCTTCATCATAATATTCATGGAACATCCGGAAGGCATGGCGGGAGTTACCCCCACGATTTTCTCATTCTTGCGGGCTAATTCCAGCAGCGTATTTCCAAATACGTCCTGGAACAACGGCGGCATGCCACTTGTATCCGAAACGATACGTTCTCCCGTTTCCTTATCAAAGATACCGGGTGCATGCCACAAAGTAGCTGCTTCTTCAGCTGGTTTAAAGCCCTTTCCTTTACGAGTGTGTATGTGCAGCAGTTTAGGGCCCTTCATGTCCTTTATTTCTTTCAGAACCTTTGTCAAGGCAGTGACATCGTGTCCATCCACCGGACCGAAATAACGGATATTCAGTCCCTCAAAGATGTTCTGCTGCTGCATCAGCATGGACTTCAGGCTGTTGTTGAAACGTATCAGGCTCTTACGCCGTTCATCGTTCAGGATTCCCCAGCGATAAAGTTTTCTCGACAAGGCATTTCTCAAACGGTTATATCCCTCGGAGGTATGCAGATTCAATAAATACTGCTTCATTCCACCCACACTGCGATCGATGGCCATATTGTTATCGTTCAGGATAATCAGCAGATTATTGGGAGTAGAAGAAGCGTTGTTCAATCCTTCAAAAGCCAGACCGCCACTCATGGAACCGTCGCCAATAACGGCCACCACATGACGGTTATCTTCTCCTTTCCGCGCGGCTGCTACTGCCATACCCAATGCAGCCGAAATAGAATTCGACGCATGTCCACACGTAAAAGTATCATATTCACTTTCTGAAGGAGAAGGGAAAGGACAAATACCATTCAACTTACGATTGGTACAGAAACGGTCACGACGGCCAGTCAGAATCTTATGTCCGTATGCCTGATGTCCTACATCCCAAACGATACGGTCATAAGGAGTCTGGTACACATAATGAAGAGCCACAGTCAGCTCTATCACCCCCAAACTGGAACCAAAATGTCCCGGATTACGAGACAATTCATCTATAATCTTATTTCTAAGCTGATTACAGACCTCTGGCAACGCTTCGACAGAAAGTTTCCGTAAATCCTCTGGGCTATCTATCTTATTCAGCAAATCGTATGAAGTCGTCTGTTCCATCCTGTTCCTCATTAACTTTAATCGCACAAAAATAGCATAAATATATATAATGTACTTACATTTGCAGTAAATTTTCTCTTGCCATGGAATTCAGAACCAAAGTTGAACTACCCGCCAAAGGCCCTAAAATTCAGCATACCGACCGGCTGATGATATGGGGTTCCTGTTTTTCCGAACATATCGGAAACTTGCTGGCCGAACATAAATTCAATTGCGATGTGAACCCTTTCGGGGTGTTATATAACCCCATGTCAATAGCGACTTCCATACACTGTTTATTGAAAAAAGCTCTCTATCAAAAAGAAGATTTACGTGAAGAGCAAGGAGGATGGTACAGTCTGATGCACCACAGTACCTTTTCATCTCACAAAGCGGAAGATTGTCTGCTGAAAATCAATCAACGCATCGCACAAGGGCATAAAAATCTGAAGCAAGCCGACTGGATTATTTTCACATGGGGGTCATCCTTCGTCTATACCTGGAAAGAAAATGGGGAAATTGTAGGAAACTGCCATAAGCTTTCTTCCCGGTTATTTGAACGTAAGATGGTCAGCGCCGATGAAATAACTGCCATATATTTACCTTTATTACAAGAGCTGAAAGCAGTACGTCCGAATCTGCAATGTCTATTTACTGTCAGCCCGATACGTCACCTCAAAGACGGTTTGCATGGCAACCAGCTCAGTAAGGCGAATTTGCTCATCGCAATTGACCAGATTTGTAGTCAAATGGATTTCTGCCACTATTTCCCTTCTTATGAAATCATGATAGATGAGCTGCGTGATTATCGTTTCTATGCTGACGATATGATGCATCCCAGTCCGCTTGCCATTCAATACATCTGGGAATGCTTCTGCAATTGCTATTTTACACCTTCTACTCTCTCATTCCTGAAAGAATGGAACAAAATACGTCAGGGACTGGCTCACCGTCCTTTTAATCCTGAATCAGAAGCCTACCAAACCTTTTAAGTCAAATACTGTTAAAGATAGAGGACTTAAAAGAAAAATTACCGTACTTAGATGTTCAAAAGGAAATAAAGTTATGTCAAGCACAATTGAAGAAATAACCTCCATTTTAGGAGCTCAACGCATAGGAACTACTTCCTCTACAATCGACTGGATTCTAACTGACAGCCGGTCATTGTGTTTTCCGGAAGAGACACTGTTCTTTGCCTTAAAGACAAAACGCAATGACGGACATAAATATATCCCGGATCTTTACCAGAAAGGGGTACGTAATTTCGTTGTCAACGAAATACCGGAAGCAGCCTCATCATATACAGATGCTAATTTCCTGATTGTACCCAACCCGCTGAAAAGCTTACAACGTCTGGCATCCAGACACAGAGAACAATTTCAGGTGCCGGTCATTGGTATCACGGGAAGTAATGGAAAGACTGTGGTAAAAGAATGGTTATACCAGATACTAAGTCCGGACCGTACCATCACCCGTTCTCCAAGAAGCTATAACTCACAAATTGGAGTGCCTCTTTCCGTATGGCTGATGAATGAACACACGGAATTAGGAATTTTTGAAGCCGGTATTTCCGAAATGGGTGAGATGGAAGCATTACGCCCTATTATCCAACCCACCATCGGTATTCTAACCAACATCGGAGGAGCACATCAAGAAAACTTCTCTTCCGTACAAGACAAGTGTATGGAGAAACTGCAGTTGTTCAAGGACTGCGACGTGATTGTGTACAACGGTGACAACGAACTTATCACCAGCTGTGTGACCAAATCACTGTTCACAGCCCGTGAAATTGCCTGGTCGACCAAAGATCCGACGCCCGCTTTTCATTGAGAAAATCCTGAAAGACGATACGGGAACCACCATCAAATACCGCTACTTAGGATTCTTCAAGGAATACCGTATCCCATTCATTGACGATGCGTCCATTGAAAACTCACTCAACTGTCTGGCCGTAGCACTTTACCTCATGGTACCCCCTGAAACAATTGCTGAACGCATGCTTCATCTGGAACCCATAGCCATGCGTCTGGAGGTAAAAGAGGGTAAAAACGGTTGTACATTAATTAATGACAGTTATAATTCAGACTTTGCCTCGCTCGATATCGCACTCGATTTTATGATGAGACGCTCGGAAGACAAGAACCGGAAGCGTACACTCATCCTGTCGGACATGCTGGAAAGCGGACAAACAAGCAAACTATTATACAGACAAGTAGCCGACCTGGTTCATAGCCGGAAAGTAGACCATATTATCGGAGTAGGCGAAGAAATTTCTGCTGCAGCCAACCGGTTTGAAATACAGAAAGACTTCTTTACCAACACTTCCGAACTTTTGAATTCCGGTTTGCTGAACCAGCTGCATAACGAAGATATTCTGATAAAAGGGGCACGTGTATTCCACTTCGATGACATTACGGATGCGTTGGAACTGAAGGTACACGAAACCATCTTGGAAATCAACCTGAATGCACTGGTAGACAACCTGAACTACTACCGTAACAAACTGAAACCGGAGACTAAAATCGTTTGTATGGTAAAAGCCTCAGCTTATGGGGCCGGCTCATTTGAAATTGCCAAGACACTGGAAGACCAGCGAGTAGATTATTTGGCAGTAGCTGTGGCCGATGAAGGAGCAGACTTGCGTAAAGCAGGTATTAACAGTTCCATCATCATCATGAACCCGGAAATCACGGCTTTCAAAACAATGTTTGATTATCGCCTGGAACCGGAAGTATACAGTTTCCACCTACTGGAAGAACTTATCAAAGCCGCGGAACGTGAAGGAGTCAGCAATTTCCCGATTCATATCAAGATTGATACAGGTATGCACCGGTTAGGATTTGCTCCAAGCGAAATCCCGCAACTCGTACAGCGCCTGCAGAAACAGAGCGCAGTCATCCCCCGTTCTGTATTCTCTCACTTGGTAGGCAGTGATGCAGAACGTTTTGATGCCTTCACACGCCATCAGATAGAAACGTTCGAAGCTGCCTCGACCACGCTTCAGGAAGGTTTCAAGCACAAGATTATTCGTCATATCTGTAATACGGCAGGTATTGAGCGCTATCCGGGTGCACAATTCGACATGGTCCGCCTGGGAATCGGATTATATGGGATAGATCCGTTTACCAACAAGATGCTGCACAATGTCACTACCCTGAAAACAACCATCCTGCAAATCCACGAGGTACCAGCAAATGAAACTGTAGGCTACAGCCGTAAAGGTGTACTGACACGGGATTCACGCATTGCGGCCATCCCCATCGGATATGCCGACGGATTAAATCGCCATCTGGGTAACGGACATGCTTACTGTCAGGTGAACGGACAGAAAGCCCCCTACGTAGGAAATATCTGTATGGATGTATGTATGATTGATGTAACGGATATTGATTGTAAGGAAGGTGACAAAGCCATTATCTTCGGCGATGATCTCCCGGTAACAGTACTCTCCGATATACTGGAAACAATTCCGTATGAAATCCTGACCAGCGTATCAAACCGTGTAAAGAGAGTCTACTACCAAGATTAATCTTCTATCTCGTTCATAACAATACGGCCCTCGACGTAAGATGGTTAATTTCTTCGTCGAGGGCCGTATTTTATTCTTAAAAAACGACTCATCAAATAGAACAAAAGAAAGTGACCAAGAACGGCACACTGAAATCCGTCACAAAACCATGGAATATGGAAACTACCACAAATTGCTGTCCTGAGCAACGGGGTAATGATGGGCAACGTAGTATCCATAGTAGTCGCTCCTCCAGCCGATATAGGAGCCAGATTACCAAACCAGCGCACCAACAGAGGAGCACAAAGCAAAGTAATAATTTCACGCATAATGTTGGAAAGCAAAGCAATGGTACCCAGTTCCGGCCCCTTATACTGCGTAATAAAAATACTGGAAAGGGAATAATATCCGAACCCTGCTCCTACAGCCATACAATCAGGAGCACTACGATGCGGAAGAATCAAGCTTACCAAAGCTGCAGCAGAAACAGTCCCCAATATAGTAGCTACCGGAAGAAATATCAAGCGTGGATTCAGCGAACGAAAATTCTTCAAGGTCTGCGGGTCATGCCCCACACTCAATCCTACACTGAACATCAGGGCACACAAGGCATAAAACTGATATTGCTTTTACTTATATCAAAAGGAATCAGATGAAAAAGCCACACAATGTGCCCAAAATAAAAAGCCGATAATAATCAAACTTCCTTTCATGCCTTTTCTCCTTTCTTTTTATACAGCAAATACCATAATCCCCAAGCTAAAATACAGCTGCCCAACACACAAGCTAATGTAATCACAAAAGCCTCTACCCCCAAAGTGGCAAGTCCCTCTACAATCCGGCGATTACCTCCTACTTCTATTCCCAGCAAAAACAACAATGCCCAAATTAACAAGGTAATGACTTTACCAATCCACGAAAACTCCTGACGGCGAAAGAGAAAGCCTATCAACATCCCCCCCAACATAACTCCAATGACTATAAACATGTGTTCTTATCCAAATTTTGCGGCAAAAATAGTGAAATATTCCAAATAAAAAAGGACTACTGCTCACGCGGTAATCCTTTTTTATTTAGTTAGTAATTTAATTTTGAGAGAATTGAAACTTCACAGCCTCGTTGTTGTTTTAAGTTTTAATAAGCACTAACTATTTATATAAAAGCAAATGAAAATGTTCTATCTGTTACTGTTTTCTTCCAGTCTGGGTTTGGAAGATGTTTCCCGAATCAGCGTCTTCACCGAATCACCTTCGTAGGCAACCTGCGGAGTCTCCTGACGGTTTTCAAACTGATCATGCACATATACAATACCTGAAGCGCCTCCCTCTTCTGTCGCATGTTTCACTACTCCTCCTAATGTAAAAAGCAACAACATCATAGCCGCAGCCTTAAACAGAGGCATAAAACGTGAATAAAGCGTCAGCTTTCTGGCCTTTACTACCGGACGTCAATTTCCGCAAGCACACGCTTGTCAAAATCATCACCCAGCTTCATCCCGGCAGCTTCTTCCTGGTAAGTAAACAAAGAACGGTAGCGGCGCAAATGGGCAGGAAGTTCTTTCTGCTGAAAGAAAATCCGAAGAATCTGCTCTTCCTCTACCGAGGTTTCACAGTTCCAATAGCGTTCCAGAAGTTGTTCAATGTACTTATAGTCCATAATCGTTAATCTCACTGTATTTTAATTTGATGCGTTGTCGGGCCCTGAAAAGGTTTACTTTCACCTGCTCTTCCGTGATCCCCAACACATCAGCAATTTCTTTATAACTCTTACCTTCAATATCCCTAAGCTGAACAATCGTTCGTTGCTTTTCCGGGAGTTCATTCACCAGCCTGTGTACCAACTGAAACTGTTCATTCCGTTCAAACTGGCTTTCGGGAGTCTGTGCATCCGGCATTTCCTGCGTTTCCGGTGTCAAGGTCAGATTCTGGGCCTCTTTTTTCTGACTTCGGTCAATAGCTAAATTCCGAACTACCGTCAGACAATAGGCTTCTATGGATTCCAACTCTCCCCACTCGTCACGCTTGTTCCACACCTTAATCAGTGCATCCTGAACAATATCTTCCGCCTCTGCCCGGTCGAACGTAATGCGCAAGGCCAACCTGAAAAGCTTATCTTTCAGCGGCAGAATATTGTCACGAAAACTGATCTCTTGCATGGCTCTCTATACTAATGACGGGTGAGTTTCATAAAAGTTACACCCACCCGCCAATTTTTTTGAATTATTTTCTGATAATTGTTCCGGAATCTTTGTGAATTGCTGATGCTAAGGTTATTACGACCTGCGACACACCGGCATCCAAGGCTGAAAAAGAATTTTCCAGTTTAGGAATCATACCACCTTGCACGATTCCTTCCTCCACATACTGTTTAAATAAATCGGGAGTCAGCACCGGAATTACACTGTCATCATCGTTTTCATCGCGTAGCACCCCTTTCTTTTCAAAGCAGTACACCAATGTCACATCAAAATACTCGGCCAAAGCTTTTGCGGTTTCTCCGGCAATGGTATCGGCATTCGTATTCAGCAGATTTCCATTCCCGTCATGCGTCAATGGTGCCATCACTGGTACAATCTGACGATGAATCAGGTCAGCCAGGGCCTTTCCGTCTACTTTCTCTACATCTCCTACGTAACCGTAATCGATGTCTTTCACCGGACGTTTCACCGAACGAATTACATTCATATCTGCTCCTGTCAAACCTACGGCATTCACCCCTTTTGCCTGCAAACCGGCCACAATATTCTTGTTGACAAGTCCGCCGTAAACCATTGTCACCACCTTCAAGGTTTCTGCATCGGTAATACGACGTCCATTTACCATCTGGCTTTCAATTCCCAACTGTGAAGCAATACGAGTGGCAGAGCGGCCTCCTCCATGCACCAGCACCTTATAGCCAGACAGAGATGAAAAATCATCGAGCAACTGATTCAATGTATCAGGTTCCTCTACGATTTTTCCTCCTACTTTTATAACGGTCAGTTTTTCTTTCATAATGCTACTTTCTTAAATTACTCCAGATAAGTATATCCATACAATCCGGAACGATAATTTGCCAGGAATTCCTTTCCTTCCTCCAGCGAGATACGTCCTTCTTTCACAGACTTCGTCACCCAAGTTTCCAGCGTACGTACCAGCTTCTTCGGGCTATACTGCACGTAGTCGAGTACTTCGGCCACAGTTTCTCCATCAATCACCTGGTCAATGCTGTAACCTTTCTCATCCACACTGACATGTACGGCATTGGTATCGCCGAACAAGTTGTGCATATCTCCCAGGATTTCCTGATAAGCTCCCACCAGGAACACACCGATATAATACGATTCCTTTGCCTTGATGGTATGTACAGGCAAGTCGTGTGCCACGTTACGGCTGGTCACGAAGTTGGCAATTTTTCCATCCGAGTCGCAAGTAATATCCTGCAAGGTAGCCGTGCGGTCAGGACGTTCATCCAGACGCTGAATCGGCATGATGGGGAAAATCTGGTCAATCGCCCAGGAATCCGGCAAAGACTGGAATAGAGAGAAGTTACAGAAATATTTGTCAGCCAACAGCTTGTCCAAATTGCGGAATTCATCCGGTGCGTGTTTCAAGCCCGATGCAATCTGGTTAATCTCACGTGTAACCGACCAGTACATACGTTCAATCTGTGCACGAGTCTTCAAATCGACAATACCGTGGCTGAACAAGTCCAGCGATTCTTCACGAATCTGCTGAGCATCATGCCATGCCTCCAGCATACGGCTCTGATTCAGGTTATCCCAAATCTGATAAAGTTCCTGCACGAGTTCATGATCGTCTGCACTCACCTCAAAGTCTTCGTCCATAGAAGGCAGTGAAGCTGTTTCCAGCACCTCAAATATCAATACCGAATGATGGGCAGTCAGTGAACGGCCACTTTCTGTAATAATGTTCGGATGAGGAATATTGTTTTTGTTGCTGGCATCCACCATGATGGATATAGAGTCTTCACATATTCCTGAATAGAATAGTTCACGCTACTTTCACTGTTAGCAGAGCGGGTACCGTCGTAATCCACTCCCAGTCCTCCACCTATATCTACGAATTCTACCGGGAAGCCCAACTGATGCAACTGCACATAGAACTGAGAAGCCTCACGCAATGCAGTCTTGATGCGACGTATCTTTGTCACCTGACTACCTATGTGGAAATGAATCAGCTTCAGGCAATCTTGCATTTCTTTCTTTTCCAGGAAATCAAGTGCCTCGAGCAACTCACTGGAAGTCAATCCGAACTTGCTGGCATCGCCTCCGCTTTCTTCCCACTTTCCGCTACCGGAAGAAGCTAATTTGATGCGGATACCAATATTCGGACGTACATTCAGCTGCTTGGCCATCTTGGCAATCAGTCGAAGCTCGTTCAACTTTTCTACCACCAGGAAAATACGTTTACCCATTTTCTGTGCCAGCAAAGCCAGTTCAATGTAGCTTTCATCCTTATAGCCGTTGCAGATAATCAGTGAATCAGAATCCGTATTAATGGCAATTACAGCATGAAGTTCCGGCTTTGAACCGGCCTCCAGCCTAAATTAAATTTCTTTCCATGACTGATAATTTCCTCCACTACCGGTCTCATCTGATTTACCTTAATCGGGTAAATAATGAAGTTTTGAGCCTGATAGCCATATTCTTCAGAAGCCTGTGTAAAGCAATTGGAGATTTTCTCAATCCGGTTGTCCAGAATATCCGGAAAACGTACCAGCATAGGAGCGGTTACGTCCCTCAACTGCAACTCGTCCACCAGTTCCTTCAAATCGACGGCTACTCCGTCTTTTCGTGGAGTTACTACCACATGACCTTTGTCATTGATACTAAAGTATGAAACGCCCCACCCCGTGATGTTGTAGAGCTCTTCAGAGTCTTCAATACGCCATTTTCTCATTTCACTACATAAAGTCTAGATTTATACTTCTTTAATTTATCAATTCATTCAAGCGGCTTACCGCTCTGTCAATCTGTGCATAACTTTCAAGTTCTTCTGCGTTGAAACGCCATTTGGCCTTAGAATAATAAGGAAGTCTTTTTTCCAAAGCAGAAGTAATAACCTGCATCAGCTCTTCATCCGTTTTATTCGCCAACAGCGGACGTTTGGCCTTTGCTATCTTTAAACGACGGAACAGTACTTCCGGACATACATCCAGAAATACTGTTTCGCCTGTATGATTCATATAGTCCATGTTATCGAAAAAGCAAGGAGTGCCTCCTCCGCATGCAATCAATACATTTTCAAATTCTCCCGCCTCGTGCAGCATCTTCTGCTCCAGCAAGCGGAAACCGTCTTCTCCCCTTTCCGCAAACAAGTCGGAAATGGATTTATGCATGCGTTCCTCGATGTACCAGTCGAGGTCGACAAACTGTAGCCCGGTAGCCGCACTGTAAGCCTTGCCCAGTGTGGTTTTTCCCGAACCCATATAGCCAATCAGGAAACTCTTTTCATTTCTTTGTCTTCGCCTTTGCTCCTTTTCGCCTTGCGCATCTCGGCTTTCTGTGCCTGCAGTTCTATTACCTTGAAGCAAGCATCCAGGTTCAGGTCTGCCGGATTCACGTTTTCAGGAATCTTATAATTTTTCTTCTGGTAAGCAATGTAAGGTCCGTAACGACCATTCAAAATCTGCATATCCGGATTTTCGGGGAACTGCTTGATGATTTTCTGTGCCTCTTTTTCTTTCTTCTCAGACAACATCCGTACGGCTTCTTCAAAAGTCACAGCCATCGGATCCATCTCCTTCGGAATAGACACATATTCATTGCCGTGGCGCACATACGGACCAAAACGTCCGACTCCTACCGAAACGGTTGTTCCGTCAAGTTCGCCCAATACACGCGGCAATTTAAATAAATCAAGCGCTTCTTCCAGTGTAATTGTTTCCAAAGAGTGTTCCTTGTTCAGCTGGGCGAATCTTGGTTTTTCTTCATCGTCCGAAGAACCAATCTGTACCACAGGGCCAAAACGTCCGATTTTCACCGAAACAGGTTTACCGCTTTTCGGGTCAGTACCTAACATACGCTCGCCCACTTTATGCTCTGTCTTCGTCGCCAGTGTAGTTTCCACGAGCGGATGGAAATTCTCATAGAACACTTCCATCAAATCGGTCCATTTCTTCTCCCCTTCGGCCACTTCGTCGAATTCCTTTTCTACACTGGCCGTAAAGTTATAGTCCATAATTTTCGGGAAATACTGCATCAGGAAGTCATTGACTACACAACCTACATCGGTAGGAATCAATTTGGATTTCTCACTTCCACTCATTTCCGTCTGCACCGTTTCCTTAATTTCTTTTCCCGTCAGTTTCAGCAATGAGTATTCACGCTTCACTCCTTCCTTGTTTCCCTTTTCTACATATCCTCTTTGCTGGATTGTGGAAATAGTAGGAGCGTATGTAGACGGACGACCGATGCCTAATTCTTCCAGCTTACGCACCAGGCTTGCTTCTGTATAACGTGCCGGAGCCTGACTGAAACGTTGCACTGCAGCAATTTCTTCCCGCTGCAGAACCTCTCCTACCTCCATTTTAGGAAGTCCGGCAGCATCTTCCTGTTCTACTTCTTCATCAAATGATTCTTTGTAGACTTTCAGGAAACCATCGAATGTGACCACTTCACCTACAGCCTGAAATTCATCCTCACAGCCACTCACCGAAATGGTAGCTGTCGTCTTCTCCAGCTCTGCATCAGCCATCTGTGAAGCTAGCGTACGTTTCCATATCAGTTCATACAGACGTACTTCCTGTGAACTCCCTTCGATGGATTCATTTGACATGTACGTCGGACGAATGGCCTCGTGTGCTTCCTGAGCCCCTTTTGTCTTTGTAGCATACTGACGTGTATGTACATAACGTTCTCCCATCAAAGAAAGAATGGCATCCCGGCTTGAAGACAAGGCCAGTTCAGAAAGGTTTACCGAGTCGGTACGCATGTAGGTAATCAATCCGCTTTCATACAGACGCTGTGCAAGCATCATCGTCTGTGCCACGGTAAAACCAAGCTTACGGGCTGCTTCCTGCTGAAGTGTAGAAGTAGTAAAAGGAGGTGCCGGTGATTTTTTAACCGGTCGTGTAGTAATATCTTTGATTTCGAAGGTAGCATCCTTGCATTTTTCAAGAAAACGCTGTGCTTCTTCTTTGGTTTTGAACCGTCTGCCAAGAGTTGCACGAATCACAGCCCCTTCCGCATCCTTAAAGGTAGCCACTACCTTATAAGAAGCTTCGCAGGTAAAGGCATTGATTTCGCGCTCACGCTCTACAATCAGGCGTACAGCCACTGACTGTACTCGTCCGGCTGAAAGAGCCGGCTTGATTTTACGCCAGAGCACCGGTGAAAGTTCAAATCCCACAATGCGGTCGAGTACACGACGAGCCTGCTGGGCGTTGACCAAATCAATGTTGATATGACGCGGATGCTCTATAGCCTTCAATATAGCCGTCTTCGTAATTTCGTGGAATACAATCCTTCGTGTTTTTTCCGGGTCCAGTTTTAATACCTCAAACAGGTGCCAGGAAATGGCTTCTCCTTCGCGGTCCTCATCGGATGCGAGCCATACCATGTCGGCCTTGGCAGCTTCTTCCTTCAACTCTGCCACCAGTTTTTTCTTATCTTCCGGTATTTCGTAAATCGGCTTGAAATGCGACTTTATATCAATACTGAACGCTTTTTGCTTCAAGTCACGGATATGACCATAACTTGACAATACTTTATAACCCTCCCCCAAAAACTTTTTCAATAGTCTTAGCTTTTGCCGGAGACTCCACTATGACCAGGTTATTTTGCATGATATTCTGTATTCCGTTTTATATAATTCGTCGACAAATGTAGAAAAAAATTATAACATACACGATAAACAAACTGAAATAACTTACTTTGCAAAGGAATATACATTATAACTACCTTAATTATGAACAACAAAAGTATCAACAGCAACAAACAATTCATGATAGGAAACGGGATACTCGCTTTCGGGGTATTCTTCATAGTATGCTTTTTTATATTTAGGTTTTCGTAATCAGTCTAAAAGCAACGACAAGGAAAAAACATTCGCCGGAATTTACACGGTAGAAATTGCCGATTCTTTCACTGGAGACAGTCTTTCTGTATATATTAATGACAGTCTGCTATTTAACTCAAACATCGGGGATGCAGCTGTTAAATTTCAAGTGAAACGCTTTGCAGAAGAAAGTACGCTGATGGTGGTAGATAATCACACCGATGAAATCACTCCTTTCAACCTGAATCCGGAAGGTAGCCAGATTGCAGTGGAAAAGAAAAACGGTAAAATCTTTATTCAGGAAACGGCAAACGACTAAAGAAAAAACGACACACGTTACTCCATTTACAAGTAAACTTTTTGTTATTTTCTACGTTTCTCGAAGCGAATCCCTATGTTTTCCTTATCGGAAACGTAAGGCTCCGCTTCGGGAAACGTATGTTTCAAGGCAGAGAAACATAAAAATTATCCTGACCTCAGAAAAAATCTCCTTTGGCATTTTTCTTTTATTTTTCACATTTCAACTTTCTTTTTTATTCCTTACAAAAATTCCTCCCTCTTCAAATTGAAACAAATCAAACAAGGTTTCTTAGAGAAAGTCCGCCCGTGTGCGTAAACGAAAAAATGTTATTAAATCAGCAAAGTTTAGAAAATAACGGATTTGCAATTGGAAATTAGAATAAAAGACTGTAATTTTGGGTCGAAATCATTTATTTTTAACCTAAATCCACATTTTTAAAGGACAAAAGAAAAGACATGGAACAAGTATTTAGCTATATCATCGGGCTCGGGGCAGCCGTGATGATGCCTATTCTGTTTACCATTCTGGGAGTATGTATTGGAATTAATTTCGGCAAGGCGCTGAAAAGCGGTTTGCTGGTCGGAGTCGGATTCGTCGGACTTTCTGTTGTAACAGCTCTTTTTGACCAGCAGTTTGGGGGAACCGTTGAAAAGGTAACGGAAATCTACGGACTGGAACTGGGTATCTTTGACATGGGGTGGCCTGCTGCAGCCTCTGTAGCCTACAACACTTCTGTAGGTGCATTCATCATTCCTGTATGTTTGGGAGTGAACATCATCATGCTATTAACGAAGACAACTAAAACTGTCAATATCGACTTGTGGAACTACTGGCATTTTGCCTTCATCGGCGCAGTAGTTTATTTCGCCACTGAAAATATCTGGTGGGGATTCTTCTCAGCAATTATCTGCTACATCATTACCCTGATTATGGCTGATTTGACCTGCAAACAGTTCCAGTCATATTACGATAAAATGGACGGTATCTCTATTCCGCAGCCTTTCTGCCAGGGATTCGTTCCCTTCGCTCTTGTCATCAACAAAGCATTGGATATGATTCCGGGATTTGACAAGCTGAACATCGATGCAGAGGGCATGAAAAGAAAATTCGGTATCATGGGAGAACCGCTATTCCTCGGAGTAGTAGTAGGTTGTGGTATCGGTGCTCTGGCCTGCAAAAACAGCCAAGAGCTGGTTGACGGTATTCCGGCGATCCTGGGACTGGGTATCAAGATGGGAGCTGTAATGGAACTTATCCCGCGTATCACTTCTTTATTTATCGAAGGTTTGCGTCCGATTTCTGATGCAACTCGCGAACTGATTGCCCGCAAGTTTAAAAACAGTGCAAGCCTCAACATTGGTATGAGTCCGGCACTGGTAATCGGTCACCCGACTACACTGGTAGTTTCTTTGCTACTTATTCCCGTAGCTCTGTTCCTGTCAGTAGTATTACCCAACAACCAGTTCTTGCCATTGGCTTCACTGGCTGGTATGTTCTACTTGTTCCCAGCCGTATTGCCTATCACAAAAGGTAATGTGCTGAAAACATTCCTGATTGGTCTTGTATCGCTGATTGTAGGTCTGTATTTTGTAACCGACCTGCTCCATTCTTTATCACAAGCTGCTCAGGACGTATTTGTCAGAACAAACGACCCGGCTGTACAGATTCCGCAAGGATTCCAGGGAGGTGCACTCGACTTCGCTTCCAGCATCTTCTCTTGGCTGATATTCCACGCAGTATACAACTTCAAGATTGTAGGTTCAAGCATACTGGTTATCGTGGCACTGGCAATGGCTATCTACAACCGTCGCCGCATTATCAAAGAAGCAAAACACATTGAAGAATAAAAACCAATAAATAAACAAACGCTTATGAAAAAATTAGCTATGGCTATGATGCTGGGCGTAGCAGCTCTTTCCGCTAATGCTCAGGTTAACTACCGGATGCAGACTGCCTGCAATCCGCAAGACGTAAAAACATACGACACACAGAGACTGCGCAGCAGCTTCATGATGGAGAAAGTGCTGGTAGCCGATGAAATCAACGTAACTTACTCTATGTACGACCGTTTCATCTTCGGTGGTGCCATGCCAGTAAACAAAGAGCTGTCACTGGATACTATCGACCCGCTGAAAGCTCCTTATTTCTTGTTCAACCGTGAGCTGGGTGTCATCAACATCGGTGGCGACGGTATCGTAACTGTAGATGGCAAGGAATATGAGTTGAAATTCAAAGAAGCCCTCTACGTAGGACGTGGCAACCAGAAAGTAACTTTCAAAAGCAAGGATGCCAGCAAACCGGCTAAGTTCTACATCAACTCTGCCATTGCACACAAGGAATACAAGACTCAGTGGATTACCATCGATGGACGCAAGGGTTCTTTGAAAGCTAACTCAATGGCTGCCGGAAAGATGGAAGAAAGTAACGACCGTGTCATCAACCAGCTGATTGTAAAGAACGTACTGCAGGAAGGTCCTTGCCAGTTGCAGATGGGTCTGACAGAGTTGAAACCGGGAAGCGTATGGAACACCATGCCTGCTCACACTCACAGCCGTCGTATCGAAGCTTATTTCTATTTCAACGTTCCTGAAGGCAACATGATTTGCCACCTGATGGGAGAACCACAGGAAGAACGCCTGGTATGGCTTGCCAACGAACAGGCTATCATGTCACCGGAATGGTCTATCCACGCTGCAGCCGGAACTAGCAACTACATGTTCATCTGGGGTATGGCAGGTGAAAACCTGGACTACGGAGATATGGACAAGATTAAATACACTGAAATGAAATAACATACATACCTCCTACCTAGAGGTATCCTAATACACAAATTCCACAGACTTACACAGAACTCTTAAATTAAGAATCTGCCAAGTATGTGGAATTTGTCATTTCATTGTGGTTGTAAAAACACACCTGACCAATTAATGCAGGTTTTTTGCCAATATTTACAGGCTTTTCGCTTGTAAGAAAAATTATCTTTGTGCCAAAACAAACTAATCTAATATCATATATGAGTACAACCAAAACATCAAGCGAAACAATGAGCAATTACCGATGGATTATTTGCTCCATGCTCTTTTTCGCTACAGCGGTCAATTACCTGGACCGCCAAGTACTGTCACTGACGTGGAAAGATTTTATCGCACCAGAATTCCACTGGACAGATACGCACTACGGAACTATTACTGCCATTTTCTCAATTATTTATGCGATTGCCAACCTTTTTGCCGGACGCTTTGTGGACTGGCTGGGAAGCAAGAAAGGGTATCTCTGGGCTATTGCCATCTGGTCGCTAGGTGCCTGCTTACACGCACTTTGCGGATGGGCTACCGAAATGAGTCTCGGACTTAAGGATGTCAATGAAATGATTGCAGCCTCAGGAGCCCTTACTTCTACCATTGCCATTACCAGCGTGTACTACTTCATTGCGGCACGTATTGTGCTGGCCGTAGGTGAATCGGGTAACTTCCCTGCAGCTATTAAAGTCACCGCTGAATATTTCCCTAAAAAAGACCGTGCCTTTGCGACATCTATCTTTAATGCCGGATCTACCATCGGTGCCCTCATAGCCCCAGTGAGTATTCCTCCACTTGCCAGCTATTTCAAAAGTATCGGTGTGGGTAACGGATGGGAAATGGCTTTCATCGTAATTGGCGCGCTGGGATTTATCTGGATGGGACTTTGGATGTTCATGTATAAAAAGCCCCAGGAAAATCCGCAAGTCAATGCAGCTGAGCTTGCCTACATCCAACAGGATAAAGAAAAAGAAGAAGCAGACGTTCACACGGAAGACGAGCCTAAAATCTCCCTCTGGCAATGCTTCAAGTTCCGTCAGACCTGGGCCATTATCTTTGGAAAATTCCTGACAGACGGAGTATGGTGGTTCTTCCTTTTCTGGACCCCCGCCTATATCTCCGACGTATATGGATTCTCTTCAGACAGCGCGACAGCCCAGTTGCTGATATTCGTATTGTATGCCATTACCATGCTTTCCATTTACGGAGGCAAATTACCTACTATCATTATCAACAAAACAGGAAAGAATCCATACGCAGCCCGCATGCAGGCTATGTTGATTTTTGCCGTATTCCCGTTATTCACACTCTTTGCACAGCCATTGGGTAACATTTCTTATTGGTTCCCGATTATCATCATCGGTATCGCAGGAGCTGCCCACCAATCATGGTCAGCTAATATCTATTCTGTAGGAAGTGATATGTTCCCTAAGAGTGCAGTAGCCACCATTATCGGTATTGGAGGTATGGCAGGTGGTGTAGGAGCATTCCTTATCAACATGTGCTCAGGAATCCTGTTCGACTATGCAGCAGAAAGCCAAATGGTGTTCTTTGGTTTCGAAGGAAAAGAAGCCGGTTACTTCATCATTTTCTGTATCTGTGCCGTAGCCTACCTCATAGCATGGTGTGTAATGAAAGCGCTTGTGCCTAAATACAAACTGATTAAAGTATAAATACACAAAATTCCAGCTATTTGAAGAATTATCGAGGGATATGTGGGTATCAAATCTTACATTTGCCTCGATAATTTTTTATAGTTACTGGTATTTATGAGAAACACATTTTTGTTTTTTATCTCCTGCTTATCACCCAATTGCTTCATGCGCAGAATGTCATTGATTTGACAGGAGAGTGGAATTTTCAAATTGACAAAGAAAATAAAGGGATTGACGAAAAATGGTACGCCCGTCCTCTTAACGACAAAATCAACCTGCCCGGTTCTATGCCGGAAAAACTGAAAGGAGAGCGTCCTTCATTGCAAACTCAATGGACAGGATCGCTTTACGACAGTTCTTTCTATTATAATCCCAAACTGGAAATGTTCCGACGTACAGGAAATATAAAGTTTCCTTTTTTCCTTACCCCTGAACGACGTTATGTAGGAGCTGCCTGGTATAAACGAGAAATACACATACCTTCATCCTGGAAAGGCAAACGCGTGATGCTGTTTCTAGAACGTCCACATATTGAAACAACAGTCTGGATAAACAACCAGCGTATAGGTTCACAAAACAGCCTGAGTACTCCTCATGAATATGACATCACTACAGCCGTTCGTCCCGGAACATCAACACTTACTCTACGTATCGACAACCACGACAGTTGTGCCAAAGTAGGCCAAAACTCCCATAGCATCACAGACCACACGCAAGGAAACTGGAACGGTGTGGTAGGCCGCATGTATCTCTATGTTCTTCCTGAAATATCCTTTAAAGACATTCAGGTATTTCCGGAGCCCGACAAACAACAGGCCCGTGTACGTATGGTCATACAGGGGAGTAAGCATCCTGTAGAACTTTCCTTGAAGGCTGAAAGTTTTAATAGTGACATTCCTCATCGTGTACCGGAAATCACACAAACCTTCTCTAAAAACGATTTAAAAGATACCCTTGAGATGGTGCTGCCCATGGGAAAAGATGTACAATTATGGGACGAATTCCATCCGACACTCTATAAGTTGACAGCCACGCTTACACAAGCGAATCAAAGTGACACACGCGAAATAGAATTTGGCATGCGTACATTCACAATCCAAGGGCGCTGGTTTTATGTAAATGGAAGAAAAACCATGTTGCGAGGCACTGTAGAGAATTGTGACTTCCCACTGACCGGCTACCCCCCAATGGATGTAGAAAGCTGGGAGCGCGTATTCCGTATCTGCCGGAACTACGGTCTCAACCACATGCGGTTTCACTCTTATTGCCCACCGGAAGCTGCCTTTAAAGCGGCCGACCGCGTAGGATTTTATCTGCAACCAGAAGGACCAAGCTGGCCAAACCATGACGTCCGTCTGGGACAAGGACAATACATTGACCAATACCTGTTGGAAGAAACTATCCGCATGACGCAAAGATACGGGAACTACGCCTCTTTCTGTATGCTGGCTTGCGGAAACGAGCCTTCCGGGAACTGGGTTCCATGGGTTTCTCGCTTTGTGGATTATTGGAAAGCCAAGGACTCACGCCGGGTATATACCGGTGCCTCTGTAGGTGGAGGATGGGCATGGCAACCTAAAAGTCAGTACCATGTAAAAGCAGGAGTCAGAGGATTGAACTGGAAAGCCAACGTCCGGAAACGATGACTGATTTCCGGGAATATCTTGATACGGTTAAACAACCGTTTGTATCACACGAAACCGGACAATGGTGCGTATTTCCGAACTTCAATGAAATCAAGAAATACACCGGAGTCAACAAAGCAGGCAATTTCGAAATCTTCCAGCACCTTCTGCACACGCACGGCATGGAAGGCAAAGGGCAAGATTTTATGATGGCTTCCGGAAAATTACAGGCACTATGCTATAAACATGAAATCGAACGTACCTTGCGTACCCCAGACTATGCAGGATTTCAGTTGCTGGCTTTAAATGACTACTCCGGACAAGGCACGGCATTAGTAGGTATACTAGATGTGTTCTTTGAAGAAAAAGGTTACATAAATGCCGATGAGTGGCATCGGTTCTGTGCACCGACCGTACCACTCATGCGCACAGAAAAGTTCGTATACACCACTAACGAAACGTTTCATGCTGATATAGAAATTTCTCATTTCGACGCAGAATCTCTTCAGGCAGCTAAAGTAAGCTACCGTATAACCGATGCATACGGAAAAGTCTATTCACACGGTGTCATCGGTCAGACGGATATTCCATTGGTAACCTGAACCATATCGGACAGGTTGATTTTCCGTTGAAAGATATTCCATCGGCTATGAAACTCAACATAGAGGTACGAGTGGAAGGAACAGATGCCGTTAATGACTGGGATTTCTGGGTGTATCCTGAAACCGTCGATTTCACCTCTGAAGAAACAATATATCAGACAGACACGCTAGACAACAAAGCACGAGAAATACTGGAAAAGGAGGAAAGGTACTTATCAAAGCAGGAAAGAAAGTGACATACGGAAAAGAAGTCGTACAGTACTTTACCCCGGTATTCTGGAACACTTCCTGGTTCAAGATGCGCCCACCTCATACGACCGGCATCCTGCTTAATCCTCACCATCCTCTTTTCCGGAAGTTTCCGACCGAATATCATAGCAACCTGCAATGGTGGGAATTATTGAATCGTGCACCAGTCATGCAATTCACCGATTTCGGGAAAGACTTCCAGCCACTTGTCCAAAGCATTGACACGTGGTTTATCAGTCGTAAAATCGGGGTGTTGTTCGAAGCCAATGTATTAAATGGCAAACTGATTATGACCACATTGGATTTGGATAGTGCACCGGAAAACGAATAGTAGCCCGGCAATTAAAGAAATCAATACTTGATTACATGAATTCGGAAAATTTCCATCCTGAACAAAAAGTGGAAATTCAACAGGTTCAAGAATTATTTACAAAGGTAGCAGGTTCACCGATGCTATATACGAAAGACTCACCGGATGAATTAAAGCCTAAAATAAAATAGAAAAGACAGGAAAGAGGCTGTCTCAAAATGAGACGGCCTTTTTGTGTTTGCAAAAAAAATCGGGCAAGTCCTAACTTCGCTCAGTCAGAACTTGCCCGTCTCCCTAATTTTTTGTATCTTAGGGAATCAAGTCAAGATATCCCAAAGATAATGTTTAAAAATTACACATCCAACGATAATCTGCTTTTACCTCCGTGTTTAGGCGATTTTATTCCCCAGAACGATCCGGTCCGGGTTGTTCACCGTATCATTGAACAGATAAACCTTGAAGAACTTTACCGCAGGTATTCTCCTAAAGGCTGTTCTGCATACCACCCTCGCATGATGCTTCAGATTCTGGTCTATGCTTATCTGCGTAATATCTAT
>ENA-OQAL01000058-OQAL01000058.1-human-gut-metagenome-genome-assembly--contig:-NODE-58-length-26155-cov-4.961810_pt1 | contig 26155 bp, 30 predicted proteins | sample MGYA00242491_ERZ504519 | MGnify/ENA primary metagenome ERZ504519 (study PRJEB26092, sample SAMD00036260) | human gut metagenome | host: Homo sapiens | study: EMG produced TPA metagenomics assembly of... | reverse complement strand
CATCCATCCGACTCGCGCATAACCGTCCATACGGGAATCCTCGAACGCAAGTAAATGTCGCTTCCGTCAATCGTCGACCGCAAGAGGCGTTCATGGAGCGGCGGATTTCCTTATATTCCAACAAAACCCCGTACTGTTATGCGACACGTAATAACAGTACGGGTTTTTCTGTGTTATGTTATATATAACAGCTAAACAGTTTGCATCTAAACTGTTCGGCCGGGAGATATACCACCTACGAAACATACAGAAAAAAGAGGCACAGATTGAAGCTGATCATCTCATCCGTGTCCGGAGAACCGATTTACGAACAGATCAAGAACCAGATCAGGTCCGCGATCATGTCGGGTGAGCTTACAGCAGGCGAGGCGCTTCCCTCACTGCGCAAGCTCGCCAAGGAACTGCGCGTCAGCGTGCTCACCGTGACCAGAGCGTATAACGAACTGGCCGACGAGGGGCTCGTGGAGAATGTGCAGGGCAAAGGCACATTCGTGATGGAACGAGGCAACGAACTCATGAAGGAACGTGCGCGTGAACGCATCATGGACAAGCTCCGTGAAGTTTCCATCGAGGCCAAAGCCGCCGACATCAGCCTACTTGATCTGCTTGGCATGTTCGAGAAAGCGTACAGGGAACAATCATGAACGATTCCTCACTCCCCCAAGGAACGCGGCCAACCTTGGCCTTGAGCGTAACCGGATTGACGAAGCATTATGATTCCGGCTTCACATTGGATGACGTGACCTTCGACCTGCCGTCCGGCTACATCATGGGTCTGGTCGGTCCGAACGGAGCCGGCAAATCCACGTTGATCAAACTGATCCTCAATATGACCACGCGAGACGCGGGACGAATCGAAGTGCTCGGCCTTGACGCGATGGCCGATGAGGAGCGGGCCAAAGAGCAGCTGGGCGTAGTGCTCGACAGCAGCTATTTCATCGAATACATGACGGTCGACGCGGTGGAACGGACAAGCAGCCCAATGTACCCGCTGTGGGACCACAATCTGTTCGACGCATATCTCAGACGGTTCGGACTCGGACGGAACAAGAAGATCAAGGATCTGTCGCGCGGCATGCAGATGAAGCTCATGCTCGCCGTGGCGTTGAGCACGATGCGAAACTGCTGATTCTCGACGAGCCGACCAGCGGTCTGGACGTACTGTCCCGCGACGAGCTCATGGACATCCTGTCCGATTATGTTGCGGATGGCGAACACAGCGTAATCTTCTCCACGCATATCACCGCCGATTTGGAGCGTTGCGCGGATTTCCTCACGTATATCACGCACGGCATGCTGTATTACAGCGGGCCGAAAGACGAGTTCGAAGACGCGTTCCGTCTGATCAAGGGCGGGCCGGATGAGCTTACGGATGGTCTACAGCGGGCAATGGTCGGCATCCGCACATACGCAACTGGCTTCGACGCGTTGGTCCGCACGCAGGACATCCCACACATCGGCAGCACCGACGGTCTCCTGACACAGCATGCTTCGATTGAGGATGTGATCAGACTGACCAATGCCACGGAACATACGGCAATCAGTAATACCAACGAAGGAGACGTACGATGAATACGACAGCGAACGCGGACGCCATGACCGCCATCCTTAGGCAGATTTCCTTGGACCGGAACCGCACCATCAGCTACGGGCGGTCGTACATAGCCATCTTCTTCGCGTACGTTCCAGGTTTCACATGCCTGATGGCGGCCACAGGGTCCACTCTCGACAGCGTTGCGGGAGCCGCCATCGGCGGGGCGGCCTCCGGCTTCCTGATGCTTAATATCACCCTGTTCTCCTATGAACAAATGAACAACCATCATTGGATGAACGGCATCGTGCCCATCAACCGCAACCACCAGATCCTCGGACGATTCGCATTCCTTATCGCCTGCGATCTGGTGGCGGGATTGGAAGTGGCCGTCAGTATCGCCTGCGCCGGCATCATCATGCACGAGCCAGTTAAAGTAACGGATGCGATCGGCCTCGCCGCGATGACCGTGCTGACCCTCGTGCTACTCAACGCCATCGTGCAGCCGTTCCTGTACCGATTCTCCCCTTATCGTGCCATGGCCGCCATTATTCTGAGCATCGGCGTGATCGTGGGCACGGTCATCGGACTGCGCAAGGCATTGCCGGAATTCGGAAAGACCGTCGAACAGCTGGCCGAGGCGATCAGCCGGCACCAAGCCATTGCATTAGCGGCATTCTTGATCATCGACGTACTCGCCTTGGCGTTCTCCAGCAAGATATCGCTGCATATTTACGGTAGCAAGGACATCTGAACCGAGCCAGCCGGCAGACTCTTATGGAGAACGGATTTGGGGTCTTCCGAATCAACGGAAAGCCCCAAATGCATGTATCCCCGTACGACACCGGTTCCTACAATACGGCAGGCGCGTCGTGGAAGTCGAATATGACACCGTCCGCCAGAGCGCAAATCGCCGGCCAATCGGCATCGGACGAATCGTCATGCATGGCCCACACTCGCATGCGACGGACTTGGCCGAGCGCATGCCGACGAGCAGATCCTCGAATACGGTGCAGTCGCTTGGTTTGATGCCGAGCCTCGACGCGGCCAGCAGATATACGTCCGGCTCAGTTTTGCCGACGTCGCCCGCGTCGTCGACGCTGACCACGTCATCGAAATAGTCGAAAATGCCGACGTGCTTCATGGCCGGTTCGCGCAGCATCGGCGGCAATGACGTGGCCACAGCCAGTTTCGCCCCGCTCGCCTTCAACGATTCCAGATATTCGCGCGCATACGGTTTGGCTTCAACCACCGTGGCGTACATGACACGTGCCATATGGTCCCACTCCTCCATCAACGCTTCGGGAGTGTCCGACAGGCTGAAGCGTGCGATTGTGTATTCGGCGATCTGGCGGAATTGCATGGCGGCGACCTTCTGCATGTAGTCGTCCGGCACCTCGATGCCGCGTTTGGCAAGGAAGTCGACGTCCACCTGATCCCACACGCCCATGGAGTCGAGTAGCGTGCCGTCAAGGTCGAAGATGGCGCCTTTGCCTTGGTTCGCCTTGGTTTTCTGTGTCATATCGGCTCCTTTGTTTTGCAATTACCGCTTTTACGATTTGCGATTACTTTTTACGATTGAATCCGCCGTCAGTCAAGCACCGACGATTTGAGCAGTTCCTCGGCATGTTCCAGAGATGTTTCGCTTTCGCTGCCGGAAAGCATGCGGGCGATTTCATGCACGCGCTCATCCCCGCGCACCTGGCTGATGGTGGTGGCGATGGAACCATCCTTGGTTCGCCTTTGGCGACCACATATTGTTCGTCCGCCCAGGATGCGACCTGTGGTAGGTGCGTGACGACCAGAACCTGCGCGGATTGGGCGAGTTTGGCCAAGCGGGCACAGCTCCACAGCGGCCTTGCCTCCCACGCGGCGTCGACCTCATCGAAGATGAACGTCATCGGCGGCACGGTTCCTCCGGCCACGACATGCTTTTCGGCGGCGACCAGTTCAAGCGCGAGCATCAGACGGCTCAATTCGCCGCCGGATGCGCTTTTGCCCATCGGCAGTTGCGGGGAGCCGGGGAACGGGGTGAAGAGGAATTCGATGTCGTCCGCTCCGGTGGCGTCCAACTGTTCGCGTTCGGCCACGCGGATCTCCAGTTTCGAAGTGCCCATGGCCAGCGAATCAAGTTCCGCGGTGACTTTGGACGCGAGTTCCTTCGCCGCGGCTCTACGCCGTTTGCTCACAGCCTGCGCGGCTTTTTTCGCAGCCTCAAGCAGTTGGGCGCGTTCGGCTTCCAGCTGTTCGACCTTTTCCGGCGAGGCGTCCAAATCCTCCAAATCGTATACGGCCTTGTCCCTCCACGTGATCACGTCGGACAATTCCGGCCCCCATCGGCGGGTCAGCTCGTCCAGCTCGTGGATGCGCCCGTTGATGGCATCCAGATCCTCCACGCTCGCCTCATTGTCCACTTCGCCGGACAGGCTGAACACCACGTCGGACAAATCGGTGCTGATGGAGTCGAGCCGGTCGGCGAGTTCGGAGAACACGCCTTCCACATGGATGGCGCGCAACGCCTGCGAAGCATGGTCGATCAAATCGGCCGCGCTGGACGATTCGACATCGTCCACCACCTGCGAGGCGTCCAACGCGCCCAACGCTCGCGTCACGCCTTCGGCGATCTCGGCCGCGTTTTCGATGCGGTCGCGGCGCGCACGCAATTCGTCCATCTCCCCCGGCTGCGGGTCGACACGGTTGATGCGTTCGATTGATTCGCGCAGATAATCCGCCTGCTGTCGCATGGACGATTCCTGGCTGTTGAGCCGTTCCAACCGCTCGTCCATCGCGCGCAACGCGCTCCACGACTTGCCGTAGGCGGCCAAAGCCACTTCGTCTCCCGCATAGCGGTCAAGGAATTCGCGCTGACGTGAGGTAGTCGCTATGCGCAATTGGTCGGCCTGTCCGTGAATCGTCACCAGTTCGGCGGCGACGGAGGCGAGTACGGAACGCGGCACGCTACGTCCCGACAGCATGCTGCGGGATCGCCCGGAAGCGGGCACTTTACGCGACAGAAACAGCTCGCCATCCTCCGGTTCGAAGCCGGCTTCCCGTGCCGCGGCCACCGCGGCCGGCGACGAGGCGACTTCGAACACACCCTGCGCCCACGCCTCCTGAGCGCCCACCGAAACGCGGCCTCCATCGGACGGACCGCCGGAAATCAGTCGGATCGCACTGAGCAGCATCGATTTGCCGGCTCCCGTCTCACCGGTGATCGCCGTCATACCACCTGCCGGGGCGATCAGAGCGGAACGAATCGGACCGAGATTGTGAATCTCAAGCTCTTCCAGCATGCCCGGTCACTTCCCGCTTTCCGGTTTGCCGGTTCTAGGGAACGATTGCCCATGATGTATGCCACCGGTTTTGCGCGCCTGCTCGCGCCAGCCGACGACAGGCAAATCAAATTTGGTGACGAGCCGGTTCGTGAACGGCACGCCAGACAAACGAGCCAATCGCAAAGTGCATTTCGATTCACGCACTTCGACACGTGTGCCTTTGGGCAGTGCGCGTTGACGACGGCCGTCGCAGCAGATCCAGCCATCCGACGTGGAATCCTCGAGAATGTCGATGGCGAACGTGGAGCCGGAACCGATGATGAGCGGACGTGCGAACAACGCATGCGCCGCCAACGGCACCAATTGCAAGGCTTTCACATTCGGCCACATGATCGGCCCGCCCGCGGAAAACGCGTAGGCGGTGGAACCGGTCGGCGTGGATACGATCACGCCATCGCAACCGAATGAGCTCATCTCCACGTCGTCGACACGGATGGACAATTCCACCATCTTGCCACGGTCCGCACGTTCCAAAGTGATGTCGTTCAACGCCCAGTCCTCGATGGGTTCCGTCGCGCCCGGCAGCCATACGTCGACGTGGGCGATCATACGTTCGTCGATGGAATAGTCGTGGTCGGCGATCCGACGGATCGCCTCGCTCATCTGGAAGCTTTCAAATTCGGCAAGAAAGCCGACATGCCCTAGGTTCACGCCGAGGATGGGCACTTCAGTGCAATGAACCAGTTCGGCCGCGCGCAGAATGGTACCGTCCCCGCCAAGCACGACCACGATTTCCGTGTTTTTCGGCACTACTGGCGTCTTGCTGCCGAAATCGGGCGCTTCGATATTGTCGATGATCGTCACTTCGAAATCGGCGCGCCGCAGCTGTTCGACGGCTTCTTCGACCACCGTGCCGCTTTCACGCAGACGTGTATGCGTCACTACCACCGCATGCCGGGTACCGTGCATCGCAAGCCCTTTCCGAGAACTCTCGTACATACCACGTCCTCGACGGACGCCGATGCCTACCATTGTAATCGAACAAATGAACGAATGGCGGTAGCGGGTGTCCGGACACGCCGCAGACGTTTCCGTTCGTTCACGAGCCACGTACATCCCACCCGCAAAACCTGTTCGTCGTTTTCCCACGAATCCGCCGAACAGGCCGAATGGTATGTCTCTGCACCGTTCGTCACACTACCGTCTACAATAGCTCAAGGAAACGAAGACCGTTTATACAGACAAGGAGCGAGGAACAGCATGTCCAACCTCGTCTTCGACGAGTCCTCCTCCAATCGCGAGGCCTCACATGGCTATGCCTGGTGGTTCTCCGGGGACACGTTCGAGAAGGCCATGGCGGAGGAGCGCAAGCCGCGCAAGCGCAGCCTAATGCACAGACTCACCACACATCCCGGACGTCTGACCATCCTGTACTTCATGATGTTGGGCGCATTGTCCACGCTGCTCCTGCTCACGCCCACCGCCACGCCGAAAGGCGAGCAAACGACATTCACCACCGCGTTCTTCACCGCGATCTCCGCGATTTCGACGTGTGGCATCTCCATCGTCAATTCGACGACGCATTGGTCCGCTTTCGGCCAGGCCGTGCTCATCTTCTCCGTGCAGATGGGCGGCTTGGGTGTCATGACGTTCGCTTCACTCATCGCCTTGGCCGTGAACCACCATCTCAAGGCCACGCAAAAGCTGCTGACGGCCAACGAGCTGGGCACCACGAAACTCGGCGAGATCAAGGGCGTGCTCACCGTGGTCATCGCCACCGCGTTCACCATCGAAGGCATCACGTTCGTGGCGCTGTTCCCCGGCCTGTACAAAGTCAATCATGGCAATGTGCGGCACACGCTGTGGGAATCGTTGTTCTTCGCGGTCATGGCATACAACAACGCCGGCTTCACCCCTGACGGCGCCGGCCTGCATGTCAACAATTGGGCTGTTGGCCTGCCTATCCTCGTCAGCGCGTTCTGCGGCACGCTCGGCTTTCCCGTCCTGCTTAACCTCATGCGCTCATGGCGCAACCATCGTCCGCCGAAGCGTTGGAGCCTGCATACCAAGCTCACGCTGACCACCACGTTCTGCATCGTGCTCGCCTCGTTCACCTGGTTCCTCCTCATGGAATGGAACAACAAACTGCTGTTCGCCACCGAAGGCGTGGAACCGCGGTTGTGGCATGCGATGGTGGCGGCCGTCATGCCCCGCAGCTCCGGCTTCGACCTGTCATGGATGCCGGGCGTGAGCGACGCGACGAAGGTGTTCCTGTCCATCGTCATGTTCATCGGCGGCGGCAGCACTTCGACCGCAGGCGGCATCCGCGTCACCACATTCGCCGTGATTCTGTTGACCTGCCGCGCCGCGTTCACCGGACGCCATGACGTCAACGCATTCCATCGTCGCATCCATTCGCAAGCCGTCATGACGGCCGTGGCCGTCACCACCTCATGTCTGGCACTCGTCACCATAGTGTCCATGACATTGATGGCCATCACCGGATGCTCGCTGAGCAACGCGCTGTTCGACACCTGCTCGGCGTTCGGTCTGGGAGGCTATTCGGTCGGCGTGGCCAGCGCTTCTAGTCCAGCGGTCCTGTACATTCTCGCCGCGACCATGTTCATCGGCAGGCTCGGTCCGCTCACCATCGCCTACGCGATCTCCAGGCCGCGCAATGTGGAGCCGGTCCGCTACCCCACCGAGCAGATCGTGGTCGGCTGAGCGGATTCGTCGATACGGTTTCTATACCCGCAACTTCCTATACTTGAATCCGGAACAGAACATCGAAAGGTACGCGAACAATCATGGCTAACAACACCAGAAGCGTTCTTGTGGTAGGACTCGGCCGTTTCGGCAGTTCCGTAGCCACCACATTGGATACGATGGGACAGGATGTGCTCGCCGTCGACAAGGACGGCGAACTGGTGAACCGCTGGTCGTCGCAGATCCCCACCGTGCAGGCCGACATGACCGACGTGATGGCGTTGGAGCAGATCAACGCCTCCGATTTCGACACGGCGGTCGTAGCCATCGGCGACAGCGTCGAAGCGTCCGTCATCACCGCCGGCAATCTGCTGGACGCGGGCATCTCCGACATTTGGGCGAAGTCGGTGTCCAAGGAGCATGCGCGCATTCTGCAGCGTATCGGCGCACGGCACATCATCAACGCGGAGACCGATGCCGGCAAACGCGTAGGGCACTTGGTGTCCGGCAACTATCTGGACTACATCGAGCTTGAAGGCGCGTACAGCGTGGTGAAGATCCACACTCCCCCGCATGTCGTCGGTTACTCCATCGAGGATGCGCGCGTACATGAACGGTTCGGCATCACCGTGGTCGGTGTCAAATCGCCGGGCAAGGAATTCGAATACGGTTCGAAAGAGCTGATTATGCACCGTAACGACGAGCTCATCATCATGGGCAAGCAGGATCAGATCGACAAGTTTTTGAGGGGCTAGGCTCACGGAACATGCAAAAGGCCGGCGGTCCATATGGGATTTTTCATATGGGCCGCCGGCCTTTCATTTTACGCTATCGATTGGCGGAGAACGGTTTACGCCACTGCATACAGCAGATACTCGATGTTGCCGTGCGTGCCTTCGATCGGTGAGACCGCCGTGGCGCGTACATCCAGTCCGTTGGCTTTCGCGCAGGCGGTGACGGTGTCGAGCGCCTGTTTGCGTAAGGTTTCGCTTTCCACGATGCCGTTTTTGCCGAGGTTGCCTTTGCCGACTTCGAACTGCGGTTTGACCAGCAGCACGACGTGTGCGCCGGGCGCGGCGATGCGCGCGATGACGGGAATCACGTATGTCAACGAGATGAATGACACGTCGGATACGATCATGCTTGGCCGGTACGGCAGATCATCCGCTTCGACGTCGCGGATGTTGACGCCGCTCATTTCGATGATGCGCTCGTTGCCTGCGATGCGCGGGTCAAGCTGGCCGTGCCCCACGTCGAGCGCGATCACATGCGCGGCACCGCGTCGCAGAAGCACGTCGCAGAAACCGCCGGTGGACGCGCCGATGTCGAGGCAATCGAATCCTTCCGCGGAACGCAGGCCCGTCTGGGAGAACATGTCGAACGCGCCGACCAACTTGTAGGCTCCACGGGAGACGTAATCGTCTCCCAGATCGGCATCAAGCGTGTCGGCGGCCGTGACTTTGAGCGACGCTTTGGATGCGACGATGCCGTTCACCCGGACCTTGCCGGATTCGATCAGCCGTTGTGCTTTGGAGCGGCTGTCCGTGACGCCACGCTCCACCAGCGCGATGTCGAGTCGGACGACGGCACCGGAATCGTCATTCATGTTGCGCATACGCACGTGCGGCAATCAGGCGATTCGGAATTCCGGCACGATCATGCCGTCGACGCTGTGTCCGCGATCCGCCGCATCCCACATGGCGGCGCAGGCCGCACGAAGACCGTCGACGCTGGTGATGTCGGTGACGTAAAGACGATCGCCGTCGACGCACGCCTGCACGTCGCGGCAGCTCCAAGCGCCAGCCTCATGCACGACTCGGGGGCCGGCTCGTTAAGTCCGGTCAGGTCCTTGGCGATGTAGGTCGGACGCAGATGCTCCGGAGCGAACATCAGCTCATGCGGATTGGTGACGCCGGTCAGCACGGCCAGGGAATCATAGCCGCCACGATTGCCGGCTTCGATATCGGTATCGAGACGGTCACCGATGGCGAGGCATGCTTCCTTGGCCACTGGTTCGGCACCATCATGCGCGGCAAGCAGTCGGGCTTCGTCATACATGGCGGATTCCGGCTTGCCTGCGGACGAAACCGGTTCCACACCAGTGGCGTTGATGACGGCCATGATCATGGAACCGCAACCGGGGGCGATGCCCAGCTCACGCGGAATGGTCAGGTCGCGGTTGGTCACGAAATACGTGGCGCCCTGTTCTACGGCGTAGGCGATTTGCGCCATCTGGTTCCAAGACATGTCCGGGTACCAGCCTTGGATGGCCGCGACCGGCTTGTCTTCGGCGGAATCAACCACTTCAAGACCCTGCTTGGCGACTTCCTCACGCAGATGCTGTGCTCCGAGCACAAACACTTTCGCACCTTGCGGCACCGCACGGGCCACCATACGGGCAGCCACCACGGACGAGGTGATGACCTGCCATGGTTCGACGTCAAGGTCGAAGCCCTTAAGCTGGTCGGCCACCACGGATTGCAGTCGGGAGGAATTGTTGGTGGTGTATTCCACCGTCATGCCGAGGCCTTCGGCCTTGCGGATGCTCTCTGCAGCATGTCCACCGTTCTTGCCACGGTAGACCACGCCGTCAAGATCAAGCAGCGCCAGCTGGTAGGCTTCGCTCAGCGGACGGGTTGTGGATTTCAGCATTGTTTTGCCGCACCTCACTCGTTGTCGGAATCGGCTGCGGATTCGACCTCATCCTCAGTCTGGTCGTCTTCGGAGTCGCCCGCGTTTTCGCCGTCACCGGCAGGCTCGTCGTCGGACTCGGCGCCTTCCTTGGCCGCTTCGGCATCAAGCTGGGTCTCATCGTTGGTCTCGCCGTTCTCGTCGACGGCCTCGGAATCGTCCTCATCCTCGTCTTCCGGCGCATACTGGGCGTCATCTTCGGAAATGCCGAGCTTGTCCATAAGCTCGTCGTTCAATTCCTGCATGTCGTATTCGATGACCAGATCGTCGGAGGTCTCGTCCTCTTCGGCATCGGCGTACTGCAGCTCAAGCTTGTCAAGCAGCTGGTCGAGGGCCACGGCCTCATCGGAGCGTCCGGCCTGCTCGAGGAAGTACTGTTCGGCCTGCACCGCACGCATGCGGTATTCGCCGGCCAGACCCTTGGAACGGCCCAGCGTATGCACGATCTCAATGGCCTTATCCCACAGCTCGAGGTCGCCCAGCGCGCCCGCGTACACGAGGAACATCTCGGCCTTGGATTCGCCGCGCAGATACTTCGCGTCATCGCTCATGGCGGTTTCGATGGCCTTCTTCGGCTCGCCCATACCACGCTCGCAGTCGGCGATGAACGGCAGATAGTCAAGGAAACCGTTCATGCGGAACGCGGTGCGGAACTCACGCAGGGCCAGTTTGTAATCGCCCTGACGGTAGGCCACGAACGCAAGGGTCTCACGCGCGAAATCAATACGGGAAGCCTGATGCGCCACCCACTTGGCGTGTTCGAGCGCCAGCTCCGGATCCCTTTCCTCAAGCGTGTAGGCGGCGAGGATGTGCAGGCCGATGTTCTCCGCATGTTCCTTGGACAGGCCACGCAGACGCTCACGGTCATCGGTGGACAGCATGCTCCACTCGATGCCCTTCGGCATCTTCGGCTCGCCCGGGCGACGATGCGTGTACGGGTTTTGCGACGGGAAGCTCATCGTGCCGTCGGAATTGCGACGTGGCTTCGACAGGTATTCACCACGCTTCGCCTCGCGGTACTCCATCTTCTCTTCACGGGTGAATTCGCGGCGCTCCTCGCCTTCCGGAGCTGGTCGCGATCCTTGTGGAAGTCACGACGCTGGTTGTCACGGCGGAAATCCCTGCGATCGCCGTCACGACGATCATCACGACGGAAATTACGACGCTCGCCATCACGGCGCTCCCCGCGGCGGTCATCGCGGCGGAAGTCCCTGCGATCGCCGTCCTTGTGGAAATTGCGGCCGCCACGACGCTCACCATCGTCACGGCGGAAGTCACGACGGTCACCGTCATGACGGAAATTGCGACGCTCGCCATCACCATGGCGGTCGTCACGATGGAAATCCCTGCGATCGCCGTCACGACGGTCATTATGACGGAAGCCGGAACGCTCGCCATCACGCTGGTAGCGCGGATTGTCGCCGCGATTGCCACGATAGCCGCCGCGGCGGTCGTCACGACGCTCGCCATCGCGGTTGAACTTGCGCGGACCGTTGTGGAAACGACGCTCCTGACCTTCGCCTTCGCCATCGCGATGGAAATCGCGGTCGCCACGACGGTATCCGCCGCCATTGCCCTTGCGATATCCGCCCTTACGGTCATCGTTGTGGAAGCCGCCGGACTTGTGCCCGTAGGACTTGCCGCCGTTGCCGCGCGGCTTGAATCCCTTGCCACCGCGGTTACCCGGCCTGCCCGAGCCGTAGGACTTGTGGTTGCCGTAGGACTTGCCGCGCGATCCGCGCTGTTCTTCTGCCATGCTGTTCCTTATTGGTCTTGAGATACTTGCGATTATTTACTTACGATTGCCTATGCGTCTCACGCCTGTTCGACGACGCCGAGCGCCTTCTTGCCGCGGCGGATGAGCACGAAACGACCATGCAGGAAGTCACCTTCCTGCAACGTCTGTTCCTCATCCTCCACGCGCGTGTTGTTGAGGTACACGCCACCGGACTTGATGGTCTTGCGCGCCTCGGAAATCGACTTGAACAGGCCTGCCTTCATACCAGCCTCGGCCACACGGTCGCCGGCTGCGACCTTGGCGAATTCCCCATCGACCTTCATGCCGTCGATAGCGGCCTCAAGCGTGGACTCATCGATGTCCGCCAGATCGCCGCCACGTCCGAACAACGCGCCGGCAGCTTCGATGGCCTGGCGAGTGGCTTCCTCGCCATGCACGAAGCTGGTGACCTCCCATGCGAGGGTGCGCTGCGCCTCACGCGCGCCCGGATTGGTCTTGCTTCCCTCGATAAGCCGTTCGATTTCGGCCTTTGGCAGGAAGGTGAACGCCTTGAGCAGGTTCTCCATCTCGCTGTCGGGACGGTTGAACCAGAACTGGTAGAACTTGTAGGGGCTGAGCATCGTGCCATCCAACCAGACGGCGTTGCCTTCGGACTTGCCGAACTTCTTGCCCTGCGCGTCGGTGATGATCGGGCTGGTGAACACGTTCACGTCCACGCCGCGCACCTTGTGGATCAGATCCAGACCGGAGGTGAGGTTGCCCCACTGGTCGGAGCCGCCGATCTCCAGCACGCAATGGTACTCGTCGAACAGGTGCAGGAAGTCGTTGCCCTGCAGCACCTGATAGCTGAACTCAGTGAAGGAGATGCCTTCCTCGGAGTTGAGGCGACGGGCCACGGTGTCCTTGGCGAGCATGGTGCCCATACGGAAATTCTTGCCGACGTCACGCAGGAAGTCGATGACGTTCATCGAAGCGGTCCAATCGTAGTTGGACACGAAACGTACCGGATTGCTGCCTTCGGTCTCGAGGATGCCGCCGATCTGCTTCTTCAGACGATCGGCCCAGCCGGCCACGACGTCCTTCGGGTTGAGCGTACGTTCGCCCGACTGGCGCGGATCTCCGATCAGGCCGGTGGCGCCGCCGACCAACGCGATCGGATGGTGTCCTGCGGCCTGCAGGTGGCGCATGTTGATGAGCTGAACGAGGTTGCCGATGTGCAGGGAGGCGGCGGTCGGATCGAAGCCGCAATAATAGGTGATGGGCTCTCCGTTCAACGCTTCGGCGAGTCGATCCCTGTCAGTGGACTGGGAAATCAACCCGCGCCATTCCAGTTCATCGAGGACGGAATCGAAACCGGCCTCCTTGAAATCGATGACGTGAGCCATAACTGTGCTTTCTCCCTATCGAATTGTGGACATTACCGCGTTTTACGCACCCTACAGTTTCGCAGAAGACACAGACAGCCGCGTGTGCCGTTTTCCATGTTTTTATCAAAGCGATCACGGAACATGCCGGTTAAAATCGAAAACGGAATCTCATTGACGAGAAGAAGGGAGGCCTGCATGGATCGCAAAGGCATGAAGGCCAATGCAAGGAAAGCCTATAAGAGACACTATTGGATGATAGTCGTCATCTGTCTGTTCGCTTCGGTGTTCGGTGTCGCCTACAGTTCGTCGACATGGTCGGTGAACGCCAGTTCCCCGTCCGCAACCGTGCAGGAGGATGGCACAGCGCAATCCGACAACGTGTCGAAAGTGTTGGAGAACCTGCTTGTCGGCGATGAAAGCCAGGCACGCAGGCAAGTGGAGCACAATCAGGAGCAGATCGTGCAAAACGACACCAATGCCATGATGGGGCGTAAACGCGGCGTGTTCGCGTCTCTGCTCAACTCGTTCTCATCGGGTTCGGTCATTCTGTCGATGGCCGATGCGGCCAATTCCATCGTGCATAATGACGGCGTCGCCGTGGCCGTACCAATCGTCGTATCCCTGGCCGTTTACCTTTTCGTATGGCTGTTCGTCCAGCAGACATACCGGGTGGTCATGATGCGCATGCTGCTTGAGGGGCGGACCTACGACAAACTTCCCGTGAGCCGTTTCCTCTACCCGATCACCACGCGCAAATGGTTGTCGATGGCGAAGGTGATGCTGCTCGAGAACGTGTTCCTGTTCCTGTGGACGTTCACCATCATCGGCGCGTTCATCAAACCGTATTCCTACCGTATGGTGCCCTACATCGTCGCCGAAAATCCGAATATCGGGGCACGGGAGGCCATCAGCCTGTCCAGGCGCATGATGAAGGGTCACAAGTGGGAGTGTTTCGTGGCCGACCTGTCGTTCCTTGGCTGGTGGCTGCTCAATCTGTTCACGCTCGGCTTGAGCGGCATCTTCTATTCCAACGGCTATAACGCGGCGTTTTTCGTCGAATATTACGTGCATGTGCGCGGATTGTCCAAGGATTCGGGATTGGAGGGAAGCGAGCTGCTCAGCGACGAATACCTGTACAGCAAGGCCTCCGCTGAGACATTGCATGCCGCGTATGGTGATGTTGCCGAAACGGTGGAGCAGTTGTCCAGCAATCTTGTTCCGGTGGACAAGCCAAACGGTTTCGTCGGGTTCCTGTCCGAATGGTTGGGCGTGCGTATCCTGCATGCGCGGTCGGTGACCAAGTATGAGGAGTATCGCGAGCAACTGCACCAGATCGATACCGGCAGGGAGATTCTGGACGGCGCTATCTATCCTGGTCGTCTGGCTCCGGCGCCGATGGCGTTCCGGTTCCGCGAATCCCGCACCGTCAGCTCCGATCGCAGCTATTCGTTGGTCAATCTGGTCATGATGTTCTTCATCTTCTGTTTCGTGGGATGGGTATGGGAGGTGAGCCTCGCCTTCATTTCCGAAGGAACGTTCGTGAATCGTGGCACGCTGCATGGGCCATGGCTGCCGATCTATGGCACCGGCGGAGTGATTATCCTTATTCTGCTGAAGAAGTTGAGGAAGAAGCCCTTGTTCGAGTTCCTGGCCGCCATGGTCTTGTGTGGCGGGTTGGAGTACTTCTCGTCCTGGTATCTGGAGAAGACCCACGGAGGACAACGCTGGTGGGATTACACCGGTTATTTTCTCAATCTCAATGGTCGTATCTGTGCCGAGGGTCTGCTGACGTTTGGTTTGGGCGGTTTGGCGATTGTGTATCTGCTGGCTCCTGCATTGGACAACTTGCTGAGTCGTATCGATACAAGAAAGCTCACCGTTGTGGCCGTCGTGCTTCTGGCGTTCTACTGTGTGGACCAGGCGTATTCGGCGCAGCATCCGAACATTGGTGCCGGCATCACCGATTACAAGGGGTCGGCCACATCGCAAGTGTCGTAGCCCCTATCCGATGTGATGCATAAAGGGATTTTGCCCGTCAGCGTGCGCAACGCAGGTTGGCGGGGCAAATCGTTTTTGGACACATGCTATACGACACGTGTGGCCGGTGGAAACTTACTTTCGGCGCAGCATCTCACGCACGGTTTCCATGATCTTGCTGTATTTGGTGGAGTCCGTGGAACGCATGCGTGGGAAGGAGCGGATCATACGACGTTGCTGCCAATTCAACGCGGAAGAGACAAGCTGACGCATATTGGCAACACGTTCCTGCGACGATTCCGACAAATCATGCATCTTTTCCCGGAATTCCTCTTTGCCCCACTGCCAGGAGTCTCCGGCCTTCTCCGCACGCTCCTGCACCACTTCGCTGAATTTGGCGAGACGCTCGGACAGGCCGACGATGCCCACCACGGTGACGATGGTGTCGATGATAACGACGATGGCGGCGACCGCGCATATCATGTGCACGGCAAGCAGCGGAATCATGGCGGTGAGCCGTTCGACCTGCGGCTGGACCACATCGATGATCAATACTCCGCCGAATCCGAATACGATTGCGCCGAGCAGACAGATGCGGCCTTGGATGTTGAATCGGTAATGGCTGTAATCCCACCATCTGGCGTGGAACAGCTTTTCCATGCCCCAAGAGGTGATGTATTCGAGTATGCTCGCGCCGAATGAGGAGATAAGGAAAATCTCGATGGGATTCGTGAAGTCATGCAACAGCACGATCGCAAGCACCGCGCCGCATCCGTAAATTGGGCACAACGGCCCGTTGAGGAAACCACGGTTGACCCATCGACGTTCCGAAACGGACACGAGAACCGACTCGTACACCCATCCGATAAAGGCGTACAACAGGAACCAAAGGAACAAATATTCGAGTGTGAGCGCCACAGCCATCAGCTCCTGTCCGTCGGTTGTCCGGATGCGGGTTTGTCGAAACGATCGAAAGAGAGCGTTTCCTTCGTGGCGCTGATTTTGTCGGCCGCGGTGACAAGGTATCCTTCGATGTACTTCGGCGGATAGGGAGTCAATGGGAACATGTGATGTTCGATGCTGTCCCGTTCGATCTGGTTGAGTTTGAAATCCCGTATGGCGTTGCGCATGGCCGTTTCACCATGTGTGAATCCGTGTAGCCGATGGGTGCCGTTGTCCCAGTCATGCCAATCGTAAAGGAAGTAATCATGGAGCAAAGCGGCGCGAATCAACGAACGTAGATCAACCCTATTCCACAGGTGCAGTCTGTCTGCCAGCCAGACGGACAGACAAGCCACACGAATGGAATGGGCGAATGTGGTGACCACGCCATGCTGGTAGCAGACCCTTTCGATGGCCATGTGGTCATGTTCCAGAATCTCCCGGCCGTGCGCGTAGACCAGCCGTCGTATCTGCGTGCGCGTCAACAGCACCGCTTTTTGCTCCTTGCTTAATAGGGATTACTTGAGCAGGGATTCGGGCGACTTGTATGCGGAACCGTCGGACACGGAGTTGGCGAAGGCGCGTAGCTGCTCGATGGTGGTCTTAGCGGAAACGATCTGTTCGCGCACGCGCAGCGGGGAGGTGCCTCCCTTGCCGTTGCGGGCGGAGACGGAGCCTTCGGTGGACAGCACTTCACGCACCTGCGGGGCCTTGTCCGCCGGCAGGAAGTCCTTGAACACGTTGATGAAGTCCTCGTCGGTCAAGTCCCACAGCTCCTGGCCACGGTCTTCGGCGATTTTGACGCATGCGCCGGAAAGCTCGTGCGCGTGACGGAACGGCACACCGTTCTTGACGAGCCATTCGGCGATGTCGGTGGCGAGGGCGAAACCGGTCGGGGCTTCGGCTTCGAGGCGTTCCTTGTCGAAGACCATGGTGGCGACCATGCCGGTGAATGCCGGCAGCAGCACTTCAAGCGTGTCCACTTGGTCGAATACGGCTTCCTTGTCTTCCTGCAGGTCGCGCGCGTAGGCTGTCGGCAGGCCTTTCAAGGTGGCGAGCAGGCCAGTCAGGTCGCCGATGAGTCGTCCGGACTTGCCGCGAGTGAGTTCGGCGATGTCCGGATTCTTCTTCTGCGGCATGATGGACGAGCCGGTGGAGTAGGCGTCATCAAGACGCACGAACGCGAATTCCTGGGTGTTCCAGATGATGATCTCTTCGGACAGGCGGCTCAGATCGACACCGGCCATGGCGGCGATGAAGGCGAATTCGGCGACCAGATCACGGCTGGCGGTGCCGTCGATGGAGTTGGCGGTCACCTTGGAGAAGCCCAGCTCACGGGCCACAGCCACCGGTTCGAGTCCAAGGGTGTTGCCGGCGAGGGCACCGGAGCCGTACGGGCTGGCGTCGATGCGCTTATCCCAATCGGCGAGACGTTCCACGTCACGCAGCAGCGGCCACACGTGGGCCATGAGCTGGTGGGCAAGCAGAACCGGTTGGGCGTGCTGCATATGCGTACGTCCCGGCATGACGGTGCGACCGGCTTTTTCGGACTGCTCGATCAGTGTTGCGGCGAGACCGAGCAGCATTTTGGCGATGATGCGGCTGTGGCGGCGCAGCCACATGCGGATGAGCGCGGCGATCTGATCGTTGCGGGAACGGCCGGCGCGGAGCTTGCCGCCGAGTTCGTCACCAGCGATCTGGAGTAGACCGCGTTCGAGTGCAGTGGCCTCGTCCTCGTCATCCTCGATCGGAGCGAACGCTCCGGAATCCACGCGGCGCTGCAGCTCGTCAAGGGCGTCTTCCATGCGCTGCAGCTCATCGGCGGTCAGCAGTCCGGCGCGGCCCAGTGCACGGGCATGGGCGCGCGAACCGGCGATATCGTCATCGGCGAGCCGCCAGTCGAATTGGGTGGACTTGCTCAGCCGTGCGAGTTCCGGCGACGGCCCAGACTTGAAACGGCCGCCCCACAGGGCAAGATGCTCACCATTAGTAGTGCTCTCGGTCATTTTTTCCAAATCTCCTTGCAGATATGACTGAGGGAGAGCTTACCAGTCAGGATGGTCCCGACGGTACGCTCTCCCCCATTATCAAGACGATTCACAACGTGAATCCGGATGATGCTTACTCGACGCTGTTCTCCGGAACCTCGATGCCGTTGCCGAACTTGACGTCGCGGGCTGCGGCCACGCGGCTCGGCAGACCATAGATGTCGATGAAGCCGTTGGAGGACTTCTGGTCGAAGCTGTCGCCGGAATCGTAGGTGGCCAGGTTGTAGTCGTACAGCGAGCTGTCGGAGCGACGGCCGGTCACGACGGCGCGGCCACCGTGCAGAACCATGCGAATCTCGCCGGAGACGTACTTCTGGGTGTCTTCGATGAAGGCGTTCAGGGACTGGGTTGCCGGGGAGAACCACTGCGCATCGTAGACCAGTTCCGCCCAACGCTTGTCGATGTCGCGCTTGATGCGGTGCTGCTCGCGTTCGAGGCAGCAGTTCTCGAGCTCCTGGTGGGCGGTGATCAGCGCCACTGCGCCCGGAGCCTCGTACAGCTCGCGGGACTTGATGCCTACCAGACGATCCTCGATCAGATCGATGCGGCCGATGCCCTGCGCGCCTGCACGACGGTTCATCTCTTCGATGGCCTGCAGCGGAGTGACGTCATGGCCGTCGATCTTGACCGGGACGCCCTGCTTGAATTCGATGACGACCTCATCCTCGACCGGTGGGAACGCCGGATCGTCGGTGTAGGAATAGCAATCCTTGGTCGGACCGTTCCACGGATCCTCAAGGAAACCGGTCTCGATGGCACGGCCCCACACGTTCTGGTCGATGGAGAACGGGCTCTTCTCGGTCTGCACGATCGGCAGCTTGTGTTCCTTGGCGAAGGCGATCTCGACGTCGCGGGTCAGAGACAGGTCGCGAATCGGGCTGATGGCCTTCAGCGTCGGGTCGATGGAGGCGATGGAGACCTCGAAACGAACCTGGTCGTTGCCCTTGCCGGTGCAGCCGTGGGAAATGGTGTCAGCGCCGAACTGGTGGGCGGCTCGCACAAGGTGCTTGGAAATCAGCGGACGGGAGATAGCGGAGACCAGCGGGTACACGCCTTCGTACATGGCGTTGGCCTTCAGGGCCTTCATGCAGTATTCGTTGGCGAATTCATCACGGGCATCGACCACGTAGGCTTCGACCGCACCGCATGCCAGCGCGCGCTGCTTGATGGTTTCGAGGCTTTCGCCGCCCTGGCCGACGTCGAGGGACACGGCCACAACATCCTTGCCGGTGCGTTCCTTCAGATACGAAATGGCGACGGAGGTGTCAAGACCACCGGAGTACGCCAGGACGAGACGATTCTGATCGCTCATGGTTTCCCTTTCTAACATCCAACGTATTCATCAGTATATGCACAGCTCTGTATATTTATGCATATTTGGTGCGTCGTGTCCACTATATGGCTATTCACGCTTTGGAAGCGACATCAAGCAGCCATTGCGCACGCCGTTTGGCGACATCATCCTCGGAGCAGATAACCATGACCGTGTCATCTCCGGCAATGGTGCCAAGCACGCCTTCGATGGGCTGCTTATCGATGACGCTGGCCACATATTGCGCGGCGCGGATGGCGTGTGCACGACCACGAGATTACGTGCCGCGGCCACGGATGTGACCAGTCCGGACAGTACCCGGCTAATCTGCTGCTCGGTTTTGGCGTCCGGGTTAGAAGCCGGATGTTCATCAATGTTCTGTTTGCCGACGGCGTAGGCCACGGTTCCGTCGGCAAGACGGGTCTTCGTGGCGTGAATCTCATCAAGATCACGGCTCAGCGTGGCTGCGTCACCTCGATGCCCTGGTCGGCGAGAATCTGCGACAGTTGCGATTGCGAGGTGACGATGCGCGTCAGCAGCGCCTGCTCAATGGCGCTCAGTCGAGCGGTTCGTGTGGCAGGACGCTGCAACGCGGGAGTGTGGTCAGTCATCAGACCAGCAGGCTTTCATCGCCACGGGCCTTGCCGGCCAACCAGGTCAGCAACGCCTTCTGGGCGTGCAGACGGTTGCCTGCCTCATCCCAAACCACGGACTGAGGACCATCGATAACCTCGGCGGTGACCTCCTTGCCGCGATATGCAGGCAGGCAGTGCTGGAAGATGGCGTCGTCCTTGGCCTTGGCCATGAGTTCGGCGTTCACCTGGTAATCCCAGAACGGCTTGGAACGGACAGCGTATTCCGCTTCCTCGCCCATGGAGACCCACGTGTCGGTGAAGACGCAATCGGCTCCGGCAACAGCCTCATTCGGATCAGTAGTGACGAGGATGGAGCCGCCGGTCTCAGAGGCAATCGCTTCGGCATCGGCAACGATCTGCGGATCCGGCAGGTATCCGTACGGTCCTGCCACACGCACGTTCATGCCCGCCACAGCGCCGCCGAGCAGGTAGGAGTTGGACATGTTGTTGGCCGCGTCGCCAAGATAGGCGATGGTCTGGTTCTTGAGGTTGTCTACACCGCCGCGATGTTCCGCGATGGTCTGGAAGTCAGCAAGAATCTGGCACGGATGGAATTCGTCGGTCAGTGCGTTCACCACCGGATGGGTGGAGTACTTGGCCATTTCCGCAACACGGTCCTGACCAAAGGTGCGCCACACCACGCCGTAGGCCATACGGTCAAGCACGCGAGCCGTGTCGGCCACCGGTTCGCCACGGCCCAGCTGGGAGCCGGACTTGTCAATGACCAGCGGATAGCCACCGAGTTCGGCCACGCCAATGGAGAAGCTGGAGCGGGTACGGGTACTGGGCTTGTCGAAAATCACGGCGATGCCTGCGGGCCAGCGAACGGCTGGTGATAGAAACGGTTCTTGTGGAACTTGATGGCCAGTTCCAGCACCTGCTTCTGTTCTTCGTGGTTCAGATCGTCATCGCGCAGCATATGGCGCAGTTCAGGGGTTGCCATTGGTATAGAGGCTCCTTTCAAATTCTTCGGGTTCGTCCGAGATCAGTCGTTAGGCAGGTCGGACGGAATCTTGGCGAGGATGGACACCGCTTGATCGACGTCCTGAGCAGTGATGACCAGCGGCGGGGCGAGACGCAACGCATTCGGAGCCACCGCATTGACGATGAGACCGTGTTCCAAAGCCCAGTTCATGGCCGCATGCGAGCAGGGGTGGGCAAGTTCGATGGCGTCGAGCAGGCCACGGCCACGCACGGAGACGAATAGCGGATTACCGCAGGAGGCGATACCGTCGCGCAGCTGCTTGCCGCGTTCTTCGGCGTTGTCCACGAGGTTGTCCTCTTCGATGACTCCCAGCGTTGCCAATGCCGCCGAAGCGCCCAATGGATTGCCTGCGAAAGTGGAGCCGTGGGAACCCGGGGTGAACAGCGCGGACAGTTCGGCGCCGAAGGAAATCATGCCGCCCATCGGGAAACCACCGCCAACGCCCTTGGCGAAAGTGACGATGTCCGGGGTCACACCGCCGGAAAGATCCTCACGCTGGAAGGCGAACCATGCTCCGGTGCGTCCGATGCCGGTCTGCACTTCGTCGATGATGAGGAGTGCCTTATGTTCGTCGCATAGTTTGCGGGCGGCCTTCACATAGTCCGCTCCGAGCGGCATCACACCGGCCTCGCCCTGGATAAGCTCCATGATGACGGCCGCGACCGGCCCTTTGCCGTACTTGCCTTGGCCGGTTTCGGCGAAAGCGTCGTGCAAGGCTTCGACGTTGCCGGCCTCCACAAATTCGATGTTCGGTACCAGCGGCTCGAATTTCTCACGGATGGCGGGCTTCCACGTTGCGGACAGCGCGCCCATGGTACGGCCGTGGAAACCGTGGGTCATGGAGATGATGCGTGCCGGTTTGCCGCCGATCTCAGGCGACGCGCCCGGCAGGGTGCGCCCGTAGAGCTTGGCGAGCTTCAGCGCCGCCTCGTTACCTTCCGCGCCGGAATTGCCGAAGTAGACGCGGGAACCTTCCGGACGCCCGCGAGCTTGACGAGTTTGGCGGCGAGCTTGATCTGCGGTTCGGTGGCGAAGTAGTTGCTCACATGCGCGGCCTTGGCGGCCTGCTCGCTGACGGCCTTCACCCACTTCGGATGGGCGTATCCGAGTGCGTTGACGGCGATGCCTGCAAGGAAATCGAGATATTCATTGCCGTCGACATCCCAGATGTGGCGCCTCACCGTGGTCCATCACGCGCAGGGGCGTGCCAAACACGTTCATATGCACCTGGGAGTACTCTCCCAGCCACTTGGCATCTTCAGTGCCGAGTGTTTCCAGTTGTTCAGTTGCCATAGGAACTCCTCATTTCAATACCGTCCTCGGGCACGACCATGGTGCCGATGCCGTCGGTGGTGAAGATCTCGTTCAGGATGGAATGCGGTTTGCGACCGTCGATGATATGGGCCCGCGGAACACCCCCGTCGATGGCGCGCACGCAGGCTTCCATCTTCGGACGCATGCCGCTTTCCAGGTCGGGGAGCATATCGCGCAGATTCTCCACGCCGATGCGGCCAATCAGGGAGTCGCGGTCCGGCCAATCGGCATACAGACCATCGACGTCGGTCAACACGACCAGCTTGCTGGCTCCAAGGGCCGCGGCAAGGGCGGCCGCGGCGGAGTCGGCGTTCACGTTGAGCACTTCGGTGGCATCGTCTTCATTCGGCGCCACGGAGGAGACCACCGGAATACGTCCGGCGTGATTAGATCCTCCACGGCGGACGCGTCGACGCTTACCACGTCGCCGACCAAGCCGATATCGGTGGGTTTGCCGTCAATGACCGGTTTGCGCTGCATGGCCGAGAACAGCGCCGTCCTCGCCGGACAGTCCGACCGCGAATGGACCGTGCGCGTTGATCAGGCCAACGAGTTCACGGGACACCTTGCCGGTCAGCACCATGCGGACCACATCCATGGCTTCCGGAGTGGTGACACGCAATCCGCCCTTGAATTCGGACTTGATACCCAGGGCCTTAAGCATTTGGGAGATCTGCGGACCGCCACCGTGCACCACGACCGGGTGCAGTCCCACCTGACGCAGGAACACCATGTCTTCGGCGAAGCAGGCTTTCAGATGATCGTCGATCATCGCATTGCCGCCATATTTGATGACGATGCGTTGTCCGGCGAATTCCTCCAGCCACGGCAGCGCTTCGATAAGCACTTCCGCCTTCTGGTCGGCGCGCAGGTCGGTGTGCACGTCGAAGTGGAATCCAGGTCCTTTGAGTTCTTTGGCCATTCCTATTCGATCAGCTTTCGTAGTCAGCGTTGATGTGTACGTATTCGTGGGTCAGATCGTCGGTCCAGACGGTCGCTTCCGCTTCTCCGGCGTTCAGGTCGATGTCGATGTGCACCTCGCGTGGGGTCATGTCCACTTCGGAGCGGTCGCGTCCAGCTCCGCCGTTTTCGCAGATGCGTACGCCGTTGACGTCCACCGTGACCTTTTCGGAATCGTATGGTGCGACGTCGGACGGCACGGTGCCAAGGGAGCTGACGATACGGCCCCAGTTCGGATCGTTGCCGGAGATGGCGCATTTGAGCAGATTGGACGCTGCAACCGCGCGGCCGCATGCCAGAGCGGCTTCTTCGGTGGTCGCGCCGGTAACTTTGACACGGATGTCATGGCTTGCGCCTTCGCCGTCGCCGATGATCTGGCGGGCGAGCGAGGCGGTGGCCTTGGCCACGAGCTCGTTGAACTCGTCCGGTTCCGGTTCGATGCCGGACGCGCCGGAAGCCAGCAGCAGCACGGTGTCGTTGGTGGACATGCAGCCGTCCACGTCGATGCGGTTGAACGACATTTCGACTCCGGCGTCAAGGCGGCTTGAAGCTGTCCGGCGGTCACGACGCATCGGTGGTGATGACGCACAGCATGGTGGCCAGCTGCGGGGCAATCATGCCCGAGCCCTTGACCATGCCGCCGATCTTCCAGCCGTTGGAGCCGGTCAGTTCGACCGTCTTCGGCTTGGTGTCGGTGGTCATGATGGCGTGGGAGGCGTCGGTGCCGGCTTCGGCGGTGGCGGCAAGAGCCTCATGGGCACGTCTTGGCACCAGCCAGCACGTTGTCCAACGGCAGCAGTTCACCGATGAGACCGGTGGAGCAGACAGCCACATCATTCGGTTCGGCGCCGATGAGCCCGGCGACCGTTTCCGCGGTGGCGACGGACTGGGCGTAACCGGCCTCGCCGGTGCAGGCGTTGGCACCGCCGGAGTTCAGAATCACGGCCTTGACGTGACCGTCGGCGACGACCTTACGGCTCCACTGCACCGGGGCGGCACAGAAACGGTTCGAGGTGAACACGCCTGCAGCCGCGTCGAGCGGGCCGTTGTTGACCACGAGGGCCAAGTCCTTCTTGCCTTCGACGGATGAAATACCAGCCGCCACGCCGGCGGCGGAGAAACCTTGTGCAAATGTAACGCTCACGGTGCTACTCCGATCTTGGTCAGGCCCGCGTCTTCCGGCAGGCCTAGTGCGATGTTCAGTGATTGGACCGCTTGTCCGGCGGTACCACGATTGAGGTTGTCGATGGACGGCAAAGCGTAGATGCGGCCGGCCTTGCGGTCGGTGCGACCTGCAGGTGGGCTGCGTTGGATCCGATGATGTTGCCGGTGGCGGGCAGCGTGCCCTCGGGCAGCAGCACCATGAAGTCCTGACCTTCATAGGCCTTGGACCATACGGCGCGAATCTCCTCATCGCTCAGTGTCTTGGCCTTGTCCGTCATGCGGGCGGACACGGTGGCGAGGATACCTCGGGACATGGGGGCGAGAATCGGTGTGAAGCCGAGCGTGAATTCGCTGGCTTCGGCCGCGCTCTTGCCGGCCGCGTGGGCGAAGTTCTGCAGGATTCGGGAATGTGGCGGTGCTTGCCGCCCACCGAATATGGCAGGGCGGATTGCAGGGCCTCGGCGGCAAGCAGGTTGGTGCGCTTGAGATTCTTGCCGGCACCCGAGTATCCGACGACCAGATCGGCCACGATATCCTGCGATTCAACCAGTCCTTCGGCGATGCCGGGCTGGAGGGCCAGCGTGGTGGCGGTGACGTTGCAGCCAGGACCTGCGATGCGCTTGGTGCCAGGAAGCGCCGCACGCTGGCGGGTGTAGGAGCCGTCCGCAGCTTTGCCGGTGATGAGCTCGGGCATGCCGTAGGTCCAATGCTCATAGAAATCGCCGCCGTAGAACTCATCCCAAGCGGCCTGTTCTTCGAGGCGATGGTCGGCGCCCAATCCACAACCACGGCATTCGGATCGAGCTGCGAGGCGAGCTTGCCCGAAGCACCGTGCGGCAGTGCGAGGATGATAACGTCATGCCCGTTCAGCACTTCGGGCGTGGTATCTTCAACGACCAGATTGGCCAGTTTGGGGAATATGCGGCATGTGCTTGGCCATCGACTCCCCCACTGAGGAATGGCCTGGCCACGGCAGGTGATGTCGAAGTCGGGGTGCGCAGCCAGAATGCGTAACGCTTCACCGCCGGCATAGCCCGTGGCACCGGCCACGGCCACTGTATATTTCGCCATACTCATCTCTTTTCACTGATGTGTCTTCGGACGAGTATACGCGATTATGCAGACTATTGCATATTTATGCAGTGGGTGTGTTGGTATGTGAACACTACTTATGCGGAGATGGAGTCGGAGGAGGAGCCGGTGCCGCCGGTGAGTTGCTGGAGGGCTTCCTGGTAGAGGCTCGTGGCGTCATAGCCATTGAAGGCCATCCAGATGACGGCGATGGTGTACAGCACGTTGATTACCACGGCGGCCACGGCCAAACCGAAGCCCTTCATATGGAAAGTGCGCGTGCGCCACATTGCCACCGCGCCCATCAGTGCCGAGAGCACTGGCACCGGGAAGAATAGGGCGAGAATAAAGGAGATGATCGCATACGAATCCCAGTGCCCGTAGAGCGGGTTCTGGTTTGGATCGTTCAGGTCGATGCGTGGTAATAATGCGGCTGGTG
>ENA-OQAL01000057-OQAL01000057.1-human-gut-metagenome-genome-assembly--contig:-NODE-57-length-26168-cov-2.031527_pt1 | contig 26168 bp, 29 predicted proteins | sample MGYA00242491_ERZ504519 | MGnify/ENA primary metagenome ERZ504519 (study PRJEB26092, sample SAMD00036260) | human gut metagenome | host: Homo sapiens | study: EMG produced TPA metagenomics assembly of... | reverse complement strand
CTGATATAAAGCATCTACACGTTTACCTTTGCCCGTGAAAGAGTTACCTCTTACAACTGTTTCTAATTTGTCTGAATTCCACGCTGTAAAAAGCGGCACGCCAAGACCTGCTCCCAAAATCCAAGGATTGTTTCAAAAAATCCTGCCAAGCACTCTCAGTAAGGGAATCATCCTGGCATCATTTCTTCAAAACTGTTACAGGCTTTCTTCGTTCTGACGTAACAGCTGCAACATCTTCGCCGTCTGGATCGTTTTCGATTAATTCACGCACTTTATCCGGCTGCCGAGAATAAACTTGTCCCAATGTTTCCCCCATTGTCATCAAGCATTCTCTGAAAGAAGCGTTGCATCTAAACGTTTAGGTAAATTCTCATCCGCAGATCCCACATGCCCACGCAACGAATCAAATTTAAAAAATCATCAACCTGCCCATCCGTTAACCGCAATTAAATTAAAGAGTTTCTCCCGGCTTTTTAGGATTAACCCGTTGAATCACAAGTTCTTTATAATGGCCGGCTTCCTTGGCAACACTTATTTTGATTTGCCTTTTTAGACTCAATCCATACTTCGACTCTCCCATTCCACCTCAGAGACATCAATTTTTGGATCAATATCATCACAATCAAAACCTGATTGATATTTCTTGCCGGGAAACCAATATCCTTTGAATTCGGACGATTATATGCAAACATATTGGAAATATACGTTCGTCCAGGAACTCGCCTTTGGAAATAATCAATCTCATCATTCTGAGGTTTAGAACTGCTCATACTTAATCCTTCAACGAGTGAACGGGCCAGGTCCAGGTGGAGACTTCTTTGCGCTTTCGCTCGATGGAGGGAATGGCGCGAAGGGCTTTGCCCATGCGTAGGTAGTTCACCAGCACGCCGTCGTCCAGATCCATTTCCAGATTGCGGGTAGCCAATGGGTACAGGGTCTGGTCCTCGTAATCCTTGCACTCAAGAACGGCCTTGCGCAGTTTGGCGGCCTGCTTCTTGTCCGCGGTGCGGTCGGAACGCTCCAGGCTATCGGCGATGTCGGCGATTTTGTTGATGTAGTCACGTAGATAATTGAGCACCGTACTCGTGGTTTTCGGCGTATACCGATGCAGATACACCAGCGCCTTGAATGCTCCCTTGTTGTTGGTCTGACTGGAGTACTCCCAGTAAATCGGCCGATTCGAATACATCTTCACATGGTCGTTGTAGAAATCATTCACGAAATACTTGCGAATGCTCTTGCCCAGCACCTGTTCGATGTAGGCGATGTTCGCGGCCAGATTCTCCTTGCCGAACGCCACGGTGAGGAACCTGCGGAACCGTGCCACGATATCATCTTCGAAGCAGTCCGTCTCCGTAACTGGAATGACATTGTCTGCATCCGGTTCGAATGACGGGTCTGGAATCTGCGCATAGTAGTCATCAAGAGTTTCACCCTGAGATGCGAGAATCAATCCCGGCTTGTCGAGCGAATATCTGCCGAACATGCAGCCCACCGCATAGGAAATGAGTTCCTTGACGACATCTTGCGCGAATTTCTCGTTGCGCACTTCCGGAGTATCCTTCGGATATGCGAACGCGGCGTTACGCTTCAATGACACGCGTTCCAGCGGCACATCGCATGGCACGTCATCACGCACGCCATATGCGTCCGCAACAACTATGTTGTTGTCAATCTCAAGCTGCCGCTGTTCCGAAGCAATCATTGCCCAATATGAGCGAACATTCTTAACAAGCTCTTCTAGGATGCCAGATGAAGAGTCTGCCTGTTCCTCATCAAACAATATCGGCTTACTGAAATTCCACGAAGCTTCTTGAGTGTTCCAATCATCTTTAGCATTCCGAATTAACTCATCAATTCTTAAATTCCAATTTCCCGGAAGAAGATTGGCAATTGGCAACTTCGCAACTTGTCCAACCTCAAAATGCAGAGTCGGAGCCATTGCTGCTAAAAGCTGACCCGTTACTGAAGCATTGCAAATTGCAATAAGCTTATCCCTATCCAGTTCATTTTTAGGAAAAAGACAATCACCAACATGGCTGAAGACGAAACCTTCTGGGTAATACCGAAATGAAGGAGTTCCAGAAGACACATTGGACCACGATACTGAGGACTGAAAATAGAACTGTGGATTCCTGATAACTGATTTTGGCCTGAAATCATACAATTCTTGACCATTATTTTCCCAATTAATCACATAATCTTGGTTTCCATACCATTTGCGGTATTCACCACCTTTGTTGTAAGGAAACCATTTATCGCAAACCGAAGTTTTTCTGTCCTTTGCGTTATCAGACGTGAGCTTCGATTTGGATTGCGATACTTCCCACCACTCACGAATGAAGCGATTGTTATCAGCGGTCGCAAGACCCTGCCTTGGTTTTGCAACTTTTTCAAGCTTATCTCCCTTAGTGAAAGCCTCCAGCATGGGTTCACTAAGCCAATAGACAATTGGCGAGCCGGGGATTTGCGCGAATTCGCGCTGGCTCACCTCGAAGAAATACCTGCGCATATCCGAATGCGCGGATTGCTCATTATTATGTGCGTCGGTAATCTCCAACGCACGAGGTCCTTGCTGTTTCGCACCTACGAAATCGCTAAGTCTAACAAATGCGCTCTTCTTACTGCTGTATCCCTTTTCCAAAGTAAAGGTGCAGATTGGAACGGTAGCGCCTTCGAAGCCAGAGTACTCCAGCTGAATCAATGAACTGATGTGTTCCTGTCGGATAATCCGTTGACGCATCTGCTCATAGGAAGATATGAACATCCACACGTAAGGAGTCATGAAGCCAAGCTGCCCATGCTTAGGCACCAACTCAAACAGTCTATAAATGAATGCCGCAAAGAGATCAGCCTTGCCATTCTCATAATGGTCCTGCACGAACTGTTTGAGCTCGCCGCTCATATTCTTTGCGCCCATGTATGGCGGGTTTGCCACCACTGCCGCGTATTTGCGAGCGAGATACCTTGTTTGAGCGAATACGTCCTCTGCATGTTCACGCAGAAGTGGGTCGAACAACGTATTGATGTCATCCGCGCTTTCCGGTGCTGACGCCGCTAATTCAACAAGCTCCTGCGGCGGCTGAATCAGCGAACCGTACACGTCCGCCTTCGCATAGGTGTTCCATACCGTGGAGTCCAGATTCACCTGGTATAGGTCATTCAGCTCGGCGACTTCGTCTTCCTTGAACGCAATCGGCACAATGCGCTGAATATTCGGCTCCACCTGCCTCTTGAAGAATCTACGGGAACGGGAGCGAGCCTTCATGGTCAGAGCGAAGGCGGCAAGGCTTGCGGCTCGTTCATCGATTTCCATGCCGTACAGGTTGTGCTTGAGAATCAGGCCGGGAATATCGCTCGGCGCATACCCCTCCTCCTCGTAGATCTCATACAGCAGGTCGAACGCATAGGTGAGCATGTGGCCGGAACCGCATGCGGGATCGCATACGGTCAAATCTTCAGGCGCTTGGATGTTGAGAATATCCTCGTTCCCGGCGGAGTCATCCTCCGAAGGCTGAATTATAGTAGTTCCAGTTCTTGTACAAACTGGCTGTCTGGATGTGACTGCATCCAGAGCTGCCCAGGTGTCTGCACAAGGTAGCGCACGATCCAATCCGGCGTGAACAGCTGGGTGGCGGCGGGAATCTCATTGGCTCCGGCTTTGTGGTTCTTCTTGAACCCGTCCATCACCTCGTTCTTGCGTTCCGAAATGTAGTACTGGTACAGCCAGCCGATGATCTCCACGTTGCCGGACGGATCGTCAACACCGCAATCCTCCGGGGTCATGACCTCCACCGCATTCCTCAACACGGACCCCTCGGCGAGCAGATCGGCTGGCATGAGCAGTTCATCCACTCTGCCGGCTTCCTTGCCGACGTTTTCAAACATGAACGGCAGGTTACGATTCCAGAACCGGCATTCGGATTGCAGCAGCAGACCATAAGCCAGGCCCTGCGGATCATCTGCCATGACGGAACCACTCAGCAATCCTTCGATGCGCTCTTTGGCCTTATCATTCCCCCGCAACGAGAACACCCTGTTGTCATACTCGCCTCGTTTCGCGGATGCAAGCACTTCCGGCAGACCATTCGTGCTGGTCAGAACAGCTGGAGAGACCACCGGCGTGCCGGTGAACCCCGTGCACATCCATGTAACGGAACGCGATGATGCGATTGAACCACCGGTACGCATAACGCTCCACCACGTGCTTGCGACCCTGCTCACTTCCACCGGCCTGTTCGATTTCACGCTGCAGAAAAGCGAACACACGCGGGTCGTCAACCTGGGCGTCGGAATTCGGCACCAGTGCGGCGTCAAGCCGTGCCTGTACCGCATTCATGAGCTGGCGGCGCGCATCCGTTGCGAAGGCTTGCAGTTTCGACGTGTTCATAGCAGGATCTTCTTTCCATTCTCAATGGCGGCGATAAGCTCACGGCGGTAAGCATCAAGGAAGTCATCCACATCATCCTTGGTTTCCAAGGCGTCCTTGGTATGCGGCCTGCTGATGGTGGCGAACGACACGGCCACGCGCGGGGTTTCCTCTTGCCATGATTCAGGAATGTTCGTATCCGTCGGTGTAGTAGATGGAGTCTGCGCCTCATCTGCGAGCGCGGTCTTCGGCCTCGGCGCGGAGGCTGCTAGCGTGTTGATGAGTTGCGGGTAAGTGCGTTCGCTCAGTTCGTGTACGCTTTCACGCATGTTGTAGATGAACGGTATGCGCTGCATGCGTCCCGCCACTTGGTCCAGTTCTGTCTCGACCTTGGTTTGCGCGGCTTGTGTTGCGTGCTGATATTCGGTGGAATCGTGGATTCTGGCGCGAATATCTTCCACGTCGTTAAGCGCGTTGGCGCGTTCGGTTTGGATGGTTGCGTCTGTTGCCTTACGCAGATCGTCAATGGCAGTCTTGAATTTATTGGTTTTGCGGAAGATGTTCGGGTCGTTTGCCAGCTGTTCCGCGGATTGGTACAGGCTTGCTGCCGTAGTGCCAGATACATAGTCGATGTTCGGCTTGTTGTTTTTCAGCCATTCCAATCCGTCTGCAAGAATCCTGGATTGGGAGCCGTTGAGGAAAGCGACAATCGGGTCGATTACGTCTTCTTTAAACTCGAGCAGTTCTTCGGAACCGTTTTCGGTTTCTTGTGCGGTGAAATCGCCAAGCAGCCAGTCCTCACCCATTCCGGAGGCATAGTTGATTTTCTCAATGGCCTTGTCGAGCTGCTGCACAAAGCCGAATCGGGCATTGCGCACGCGCAGCTGGGTCAGACTCTCCGCTTCCCGCTTGAGCCGCGTGGTAACGGCCTCCGTCAGATCAATCGCGTTCGATGGCAGGTCCGTGGCGGTGAGCCCAAGGAAATCCCTGGCGAAGTCACGCAGCTGTGAAACTTTTCTCGTGTCGAATACGCGTGGCAGATCCACTCGGATGGAATCCTGCTTCTTCGTTTCCCTAAGCAAACGGGCGGCCTCGCTGCGCTGCACCGGCTTGCCATCCAATGTCAGTGTGATTCTGTCGGAACCATACAAGTGGCCGATGCATGCGAGCGTGGCGGCGTACGGCCAACCATAGGGAACGCTGCCGTAGGCATCAAGAAGGCTCTTGACGGTGGCGACCATGCCTTTGCCTTTGTCACGACTGACCGCGGCGAACACATCATCGGCGGGAACGTCGAGCTTGTCCTGCACTGCGTTCATGCCGTCAAGCATGCCAGGCTGGTGCTGCGAAGCGTTCATGATGATGCGAGCGAGATCCGTTTCCTCATATCGTTGCCCACCAAGTAGGGAAAAGTTCGTGTAGTACCGGCCGATGAGCGTTCCAAGCCCTTCCGCCATACGCGCCTGCACCTCGGTGGATTTCACTTCCACTTTTCCGCCGTTATAGTCGAACTCGCCATTGGCCGCGGCTTTGACGATGCGGGTACGCAGCTCCGTGTAAAGCCTTTCATTGGCGACGCTCTTGCGGGAGATGATCTGCTGGCGCACTTCTGACTGGCTGTTCTTGTCGGTGCGCATGAGGTATGTGTAGGTTTCACGTACATGCGCAGATCATCGAACAGTGTTCTGTCGGACATATCCAACAGCAAAGTGATGGTGTCGCGCATACCCATGCCCATGCGAATGGCATCGTCACGATCCTGCGCATTGGTCGAAGTGACCACGTTCAACCAGATGGGCTGTTGCGCGGACTGTTGCACCCCATCTATGCGCAAACCATAGCGGAACTGGGCACGCTGTTCGCCGTATGCCACGGTCATCTTGCCGAGCACGTCACTGACCAGGATCTTCTTCAGCTCGTCGATTTCCTTGCTGGAGTCGATGTCCGTGCTTTTGATCTCCTGCTCGATATCCTGCTCTTCGTTGGTCAGGTAATTGTAGGTATCTCCCACACGCTGCACATACGTGTCTTTTTCCAACTCTCCCAGAACATACTTGATGTTCCGTTCCAGTTCCATCACGTCCATGTCGAACTGGTCGGTCAGCAGAATGCGCAGGTTATGCGGTGTGGTGGGGAATCCGTCGACATGCTTGACCAGCAGCAGCACCTTCAGCAGGCGCACGCCCAGTTCCTTTATATCGGAGCCGAGTCTCTTTTCGGCTTGGTTGATGCGGAAGTCGAGGTTGATTGGATGGCGTCGGCAATACCGTCATATAGTTTGTCGAACGGCATCAGAGCCCCGACCATCTCATTCTGGCTGGACCGCAGCGTGCTGCTGATGGTGGACAGCATGGACCGTTCACCCACAGATGCGTGCGTCCGGAAAACATGTTGTACCGGCTCATTTCCCGCAGCACGTTCTGAAAGAGCTCGAACTCATAGTTCACAAACGGATACGATGCGATGAAATCGTCTTTGCTGTATGCCTTGTTATTACTGAATTTCGAAGTCTCACGAGTGAATTCGAACATGGTGCGCAGGTTCGCGTTCTGCTCATCCCACAGCTCGTTCATCACCGACTCATATTCCGGTTCTTGGTAAGCAGGCGCTTCTGAATGACCTCCACCACGTCGGCGCTGTTGAGCTTCAGCTTGATGGAGAACCTGCCCTGGATCTTCGAGAAATCATAGCTTTGTTGCTTGGTCCGATCGCCAACAATGGTATCCATGTCTTCTTGGGAAGTGACCACCACCCATGCACACCCGTTGGTCTTGACGGCAAGATCCTCGGCGATGGATTGCAGTGACAGCATGAGTTCTCTGTTCTCACCGATGAACTGGCCTACCTCATCCACGAGGAACAGGATGCGGTGGTTCGGTTCCTGACGGGACAGCCACACGTTCACGTCGTCTGCGAAGTCGCCGACCGTCATCGTGTACGTATCCTCGTACCGTTGGATGATGCTGTCTTGCTCCGGTTTGCCTGTCACCGCGGCATAGGCTTCGCAGATCTCATCATCCCATAGCACGGCCTCACCACGGCCTTCGCTCCATGGTTTGCCAGCCACCTGCTCGAATTCTTGTTTGAAATCCTTGAAATAACCATTGCTCGCCAAATCGCGTTCGAATTTCGCAACGTATGGATTCTTGCCGTAGAAACCACGCGCCTCATCGAATACGCGAACAAAAGCGTACAGCAGCATGTCGGAGGCATTGGATTTATCCGCCTTCTGATCGATGTTGAATAGAATCGACGTGGCTGGTATCGTCAAAGCCTTTTCAAGCTGACCTGCAAGCATCTGGTCATCCTGTGCTTCGGCCTTGCCCATGAAGGCATGAACAATCTGTTCGCGACTCATGGTCGGCTTATTGCCCTTGTCAACGAGTTCAGCCGGGACCTCGCCCAGAATATGCGACAGCATCTTCAACAGGTGCGATTTACCGGAACCGAAGAAACCGGAAATCCATGCACCATTCTGTTCGTGGTTCGACGGGTCGTTGTATGCGTCAAGGAATTTGGCCAGATTGCGACAAATCTCCTCCGTCAGCACATACTCGTTGACCTCATCGTTAAGATTTTTCTCATCATTGGCCTTGATCACACCATTGATGTTGCGGTCAATGTCCTTGCTGAACAGCTCCTTGAAACTGATAGCGCTTTCCCCGTTCATCTGCGTTCCCTTCTTCTTTGAACGAATACTTGCAAATCCTGCCTCGTGTCATGTTGCAGCTGACAGGACATTCCTTTAAACCGCTATGCTTCCAGCTGCACGCTCATCTCACGCAGATTTTGCGCACGATAGTAATTGTCTCCCGGCAAACAGTTGAACAGCGACATGACCGATCCTGAAGTAGCGCTTCTTGTGAACGTACCCGGATAAAACAGTACCAGCGGGCGATCATCGATACGCCCTTGCAACGCGTTGAGCAGTGTATGCGCACGAATATACGGGTAAACCTTGCCGATTCCCGTAATAAACACGATATCGGCCCCGCCTTCGCTCTTGGCCTGCTCGTAATGATCACGAATGGTATCGGGCAGATGATTCGCATCGGCACCCAGTATATTGTCGAGCAATCTCAAGAAGTTATCCGTGTGAACATCCGATGAAACCTTTTTGTGGCGTTTTTCCTCCCTCTTGAATATGCGATCCAAAATGCCACGCTTCTCAAGAATCTCCAAAGCAATGTCGTACAAATCCAACGTAAGCACTTGCGGAGCGTAATCGCCATCATCTTTCGGCGTCATCGTCTGCAGACGATTCGCCAACTGCTTGATATGCTCGGCGACTTCAAGCTCCTGCATGGGCGGGTAGTCATAGATGTAATACGGCTGTTCTCCCGCCAGCCCACTGTTGGTCCGGAATGAACGGGACTCCATGATCTCATATAAATGAGCGAAATCAGCATCAATGTCACGACGCTCATCCACAAATCCAATACCGGCGATGGAATCAGCCATGCTACCCTCCGTTCTGCTCATAACGACGATTCGCGCATCGGAAGATACCCGAACGAATCCGCCCTCTTTCTAAGAATATCCGCCAAAGAGGGACTGGGAAGGAAAGACAGCACCGTGTCGGAATTTTTATCGAACAGATGTGCCTCCCTCATGGCCTTGAACAGATTGGACCGAAGTTTCTTCGCCGTTCCCTCGCTTACGGTTTCCAGTTCAGGATGCCATGTGGCTTTGTCCGCAATGAACCGATCATAATCTTCAAAGTCCAGATGCGTATTGCCGGTAAGATAATGCTTTTAAGTACTTCGCCGGCGAATTCCCCCGACGATTGCGTAATAACGGCACATCGCGATCCACATAAGTGCCTCGCGGTCGGATGTGGAGGAATCCGGGGCCTGCCAAATATGCAAGCTCCCCAACCGTGAGCGCACTGAGCCGCCTAGTAATTTCCGCCACAACGCGCCTGTTCGCGGAATCCGTGCGAATCGCAAGAACGTTTTCCTCGACGGCCTGTTGGCGAATCGCGGCAATGGACTTGCCCACCTCAGTTTGGGAAGAACACTCAGCGTCGCCGCCGCCTGCATGATTCAGATGATTCAGATACATTTCCGCAAGCGCCCGGCCCTGCGAGGCAAGAAGTCCACCGACAGTGAAGGAAAGCCGGTACCGCTTCCCCTGCGTCGCTTCCGCACCGTACGAGCCCGCCATGCGATTCTCCCTCTGCTAAGACATCAACGTTAAGACACAAGAATGTTTCAGAATATTCCTAGGTGTGGAAGTATCTGCGTATCAACCCTAGTGTGGAACCGTTTCGGTACATCTCGCGGAACCTCTTATGATATGCAATCTCCGCTGCTCGGATAATAGGCAATATAGATGATGCGCAAACTCAATAATCAGAATAACGGAATGAATTGAAGCCAAAGGAGACATATCAAGTTTCAGCAAAGTTCGTAAGGCAAGAGCGACTGCACCGTTGACACACATGAGAAAAAGCACGACCTTCCAACCGGCACCACTCGAAATGAGGACGAACGAAAGGCACGCAAGAGCAAGACGTTCCATCGTTCCGCAAAGAAAAAACGAACACGGAACGCCGAGACCTATCGATCTGTTGGCGTCACGCCGTCATCCTTGTCGTCCTTCTCCGGGAATACACCCACACCGCGCCCGCGGGCAGCCCGTCATTGTCTTCCGGAATCTCGATTGGACCCCACTCATAGACATCGGTACCACGGAATTTCCCGTTGAACTTGCATTTTTTAAGTGTAAAAGCCATTCCTCGAATGTCAAGAAATTTTGCTCTACATCGGAATACGGCTCCGAAGAAGTGGGCGAAACTTTTGAAGGCGGCCCCGCAGAAATTCGCAAAGTCATCGAAGACGGCTCTATCGAAGTTCGCATGGCTTTTGAAGGCGGCTCCACTGAAATTCGCATAGCCTTTGAACGTAGCCTCGCGAAAGTCAACGATATTGAAGTTAGCTTTGCAGAAGTTCACGTAGCCTTTGAAAACAGATCCGCAAAGGTTCGTGTAGCATTCGAAGGTACTTTCCATGAAGTTCACGCCCTCGTGAAAAGCAACTCCATGGAGGTCGAACGCGCAGTCGCACCACAGCTGGTCATCACGTACGATTTGCTGCACGCGGATTTCTCTGTTGTCGTCTTTTCGTCCTTTGAGAAGATGGTTGCGCATGACAGCAATGATGGTGGATTCCACGGCCTTGTCGGCGTCGCCAGACCTGGGCTGGTCCGTCGCCGACTTGCCGTCTGCTCCGAGGGGATACGTCTCACGGTCGGAACGCAGGTAGCCGCACAGGATGTCCACCACGCGCTGACGGTACCCGCCACCATAGGTGTCCGCGACGTCCGTCAGCGCGTAGACACCTGCGATGCGTGTGGAGGCCCTGTCAGAACCCAATTGATCGACAGCGTCCTGCATCTTCGTGTTGACGAGGCGATCCTCCTCTCGGCACTCCTCTCGTTCGCGCGCTCCTCATCCCGTCCGGCTTGCTGCCGTTCCTGGTACTTGATCACCAAATAGGCCACCGCGCCCACGCCGCCGACGATCGTCAGAGAAGTTGCAGCGATGCTCGCCACGTATTTCCCTGGCTCCGATGTCAGATGCCACAGACAGCACATGACGGCTGCGAACGCGAGGATAGCGAGAACGACCCATGCGACGATTTTGCCGAGCAACGGCCATCCACCTATCGAGTCCTTCCATCTCTGTAGCAACGTCTTCTTCTGAGGTGGCTGCATCGTTTCTCCCTACGTTCTATCTTCCATGTTCGTTATCATAGACCTTCTTCTTCCATCATCATCGGCCAAGAAGCCGATAAACAAAAGGCCTTTCGCTGTTTGGTGGGTGAAGGCTGGTTAGCAGTGAGGACATTCGGGGAGTTTGGCGGTATGGATACCACTTCGCTGTTAACCGCCGCCTTACAGTTGCCCGACCTGTGGAGGGTGCCAGGCGTGGAGTTCCGCGACGGGGCGGACGCAAGTGCAAGCTGCGCATCACGATCGGCTTCGCGCCCGACTCACGTTTCCATTGCCCCGAGACGGGATACAGCGAGGCGTCGTGCCCGGTGCATGGCGCGCGGGGCAGGTGTGGCGGCATCTGAACTTCTTCCAGCACAAAGCGTTCATCCACGCGGACGTGCCGCGCGTGTCACATGCCCGAGGCATGACATCAGAGCGGTGACGGTGCCGTGAGCACGTCTAGGAAGCAGGTTCATGCTCCTGTTCGAGGCGATGGTCGTCGAACTGGCGAAAAGCCAGCCGGTCCGGACGTTGTGGCGCAGGTCGGCGAGCACGACACCCGCCTGTGGCGGTTCGTCAGACATTACGTGGACGAGGCACGCCCGTACGGGGACTACACGGGCGTGCAGGCGATAGGCATCGACGGGACCGGCCGCAAAGGCCGCAACTGCATCACTGTGGTCGCCGACCAGGCGGAGCGCAACGTGGTCCGCGTGGTGCCGGGCAAGGACGCGCATACCGTCGAACGGTTCGTGCAGGATTTCATGGACCGCAACGGCGACCCAAACCGGGTGGGTCTGGTGACGTGCGACATGAGCCTGGAATTCGCCAGAGGCATCTGCGAACACTTGCCCAACGCCGCGAAGGTCATCGACAAGTTCCACATCGTCAAGCACGCCAACGAGGCCGTCGACAGGGTCGCGAGGCGAGGCGGGCACAACACGAAATACCTGTGTCTGCGCAACGAAACAAACCCACCCGAACCCCAATTGGAGATCAAGCGCAGCCTGCGGAGGCGTCGGCCCAGGACCGCTAGGGCCTGCCGGATGTGTGAGCCCTGCAGGACATCTGCGCCGACAGCGCCGACCGGATCGGGACCGAAACGGGGGCCAAAGCATTGCGCTCGCGGATGATGCGCTCCCGTCTGGATCCCATGAAGGCCTTGGCCCGACAGCCACGCCGTCACTGGGACGACGTTCTCGCCTACTTCGGTCATCGGTGCGCCAACGTAATCCTCGAGGGCCTGAACAGCATCATCCAGAACGTAAAATCCACGCAAGGGGCTTCAGGAACATGAACTGCTTCAACGCGATGATTTGCCTGCGGCAAATTCGATCTACGAACCGTCACTACCTGACCGACTTCACCCACACCAAACAGCGAAAGGCCACAGGGCAGACAGAACCAAATTTCTAGATGATTTTCTTGCAATTTTGAAGGAATACAGAGCCTCGCTTCCTCAACCAATTTTCAGCAAACTCGTAAGTTCACAGGCTGTGAGGAAGATCCAGGAGGCGAGGAAGTTTTCAGATGGGAACGATTGAAAACCGTTCTATCAGCGTGTGGCATTTGTTTTCATACTAGATTGGTTAGTTAATTGCGGTGGAAGCCTTCGGGCGACACCTAGGAGGAGCCGATGCGTCGGCTCCTCTTTTTTAATATCTTCCAGCCCATCGGTTTTTTCAGTCGTCTATCTCAATCGCGTGAATCGCGACTTCGCCCTCTTCCGAGAACTCGGCTTTTCTGAATTCCAGGCGGAGTTCCATGCCGGTCTCGTCGAACTCACCGTTCAGATTACGCGCCAGCGCATCGACCAATCAGCCGCTAGAGCTCTCAGTCATATTCTCCCTACTCCGATAGACGCACTATGCTTAACGCCCATGGTGTTCGTTCCTTTGTCTGTTCGGTGGATAACATGCGGGCAATCCGCATTCACCATGAGTCATGTTTTTTCGCGTGCGACGGGCTTTCAACAGATAGGATCTGCTTCCAGGTCAGCAATTCGTCAGAATGCGTCCGCACGCCTTCACTCACTCTCAGCAATCTCATGCATCTACATCTCAATTACATACTTTGTCACTCATGCGTCATGTTCAATCGCCAAAGAATGTACAGTCCTTTATATCAGCGCCCATCCAAGGCTACGTTTACGTCCTGGAATACGGTGGGCCTCTTTTCTATCTCATTGCTGCTACGAGTAGCAGCAGCTTCCAAGTCTCTTAGCAATGCTCAAATCCAGGGTCTCTTCCTTCTACCAACCGCATAGGCATGTATAAATCAACATATCCGCCTTCTCTGAACTACACTGTTCCTAGAAGAGTTTCAGTGTTGAAAGGGGCGCTCAAGGCACCGGTGCCGCCGTTGCCAAGGGAATGCAGGACGCCGGAAACCAGGCCGCGCACATCGCGCAGGATGCGGGCGACGCCATTGCGAAAGGTGCTCAGGACGCAGGCGCCGGGATAGCCGACGGAGTGCAGCAGTTTGGCAAAGGAATAGCAGACGGATTGAAACAGCTCCCGGAGATCAAACTGACCAAGTTCGGGTGGGGCAAGAAATAAGCCGGAGAGTCACGCCGTGAGCACCGAGCTTCTTTCGTCGTTTCGTGGGACTCTTCCATCTGATCATCATCAACACGTGCCACAAACAAGCCAACAAGCATTTTGGGGAGGGCTATTCGTGCGATGTTGCGCTCTATCATTGATAAAGGCATCCAGCAACCGCATATAGTAAGGAATCACATGCGCTATTTCACTTCGGACACGCATTTCGGCCACCCACTGGTCACCGCGCTGCGCGGGTTCCTGAACAATGGCAGGCTACGTGCTGAGTACCTCGACATCTGGCAGACGCAGACCCGCGCCGCCGCACACGCGTGGATCAAACGATATGTGCACGACAATCAGACATCGTTCAAAGCGATCTGCGACATCGCACGCCACGAGAACACCATCATCGACAATATCAACGAGATCGTCGGGCACGACGACGAACTGTGGATTCTCGGCGACCTCTCCTACCGTTGCACCGTCGAGCACACACTCGAATGCCTGCGCCGAATCAACTGCCAACATCTGCATCTGATCATCGGCAACCACGACCGCAACTTCCGTCTCCGATTCAATGACATGCTATACGAAGACGTGTTCGAGACCATCGACGACTACGGCGAAATCGACATGGAACTTCCCGTTCTCGATGAATCCGGCAAAATAACGGTGGCGACCACGCAGCAAAGCATCGCCATGAGCCACTTCCCCAGACTCTCGGCATTGGCCGAAGAACACGGCGACTGGCCGAGCAACTGGAACGAGTTCGCCGATATGGCGCCTACCACCGAAGGCTGGCTGCTCTACGGCCATACGCATCAGGACGTTCCCGACGGCACTGATCCGCGAAGTGTGAACGTGGGACTCGACGCATGGGATTTCAAGCCCGTCAGCGAACAGCAGATCCTCGCCTGGCTTGTATCCCGGTGCGCCGACCAATCAAAGTGAATTCCACCCTGAGCATGGATCCGGGCTGTAGGATGCCGGGGCGCTGGTATTTGTCGACTCCGGCACTCCAGGTTTGCAACCATTCGAGTTTGGGACACTGTCGGCATGTTCCCGGATCAACATTGCCGATGATGGCGGTGACTTGAGCTTTGAGCTCTTCGGGGATGATGGCCGTCCATGCCATGTTGCCACGCTGTGCCGGATCGCCTACGAATTCTTGCGGCACGCCTTTGGCTGCACGCATAAACTGCGCTTGCTCGGATGGCGTCAACGGCAGGCAATTGACGATAAGTTTGCGGTTATTCTCGATTCCCACCCGTCCCGCCTTAGGACAGACATGAGATAAGCCTTTCGCATGTGAGTGGCGAATAGATTCAGCCGAGTCTGACTTGACCCCGGCTGAATCACATGCATGCGCCCGTCTGTTCAGGCAAGGGACTCGTACGCTTGCGCATCGACCGGTTCAAACCATTCGTTGCTCATCGCGCCAGGGTCTCCTGCCGGAACCATGAACGCACGGCATGAGATTCGAATTCCACCCGCAGCACCACTGACGGCATCATGCGCAACAAGTATGATCAGGCGCAAGACCAAGGCATGCCCATCGTCGAACGTGTGCTTGAAGTAGCCGAACACCACGGAGTGCCCATGACTCAGGTTGCGCTTGCATGGCACTGGGCCAAGGGCGTGACCGTACCTATCTCGTGGGCTGTTTGCAGCCAGAACGCGTGGATGATGCTATCGCCGCGCTAGGCGTGCAGCACCATGAGCTCTCGTCGACACGTAGTAAAACATATGCCAACATTGCAGGTCTCTTGCGCACAAACTAAACCATGCAACCGGTTTGATTCCCTATTGGATAAGAACGCCTCACAACCGCAAGGTGTACTCAGCCACTACTACATCGCGGTATACATACAGCACCACTCATCAAAAAACGGAAGAGTCGCCAAAGTCATCTAAAGATGACTCCCTACGACAAATAATTACAAGGATATTCCACCTATGACAAACTGGCGCTGCGAAGAGGAGGAAAAATGAAACTAATCGCTATACTGTTGTCCATCATCATAATGGAAGCACCTAGCTCCATGACCAGCCCTGGTCCTTTTACATCAGCAAACGCTCTCAATACGTATTCCGCCAAGATATATCCCAAGTGCCCTCCAAGTCTACACTGGCTCTGTCGAGTCTTCTGACATGACGACAGGAAAAACGCGCATGAAAACTGCCATGCCCCTTTTTCAGAAGATGATTTTAACGAATCCCCCCTATGATTCGATCCTTTTTTATGTGCAGCAACAAAACCGTTTCCAGACCTCGGCTTGTCAAGGAATAGGTTTTTTGAAGAAACATCATTCACTTGATCCACATGAATTAAATTATCGTCATCCCAAAAAACAATAAGACGGTATTCGCCTCCTGGACTTCCATGTACAGCAATGTTTGTATATAACTCATGAATCAAAGAAAGAACCTCACGAGAAAAAGCATCATCAAGATCCGTTGAATCTTTGATCATTATTCTTGTCTTTCCATGAAACCCAAGCTCCCTTAGGAAAGAGTCGCCTTGCTCGCCGACGACCCACAGTCCAGAGAGGCTCATGTTATCCGTTTGCGCTGATTTTGTTTTTCCATCATTCATCAAATCGACAACATCTCGTACCGCATCCAGAGTTTCTACAACAAGAGCCCTAACTCCCCTTATCTCTTTCTCATCAAAGGTCTTGGTTTTCTCAGCATCCAAAATCACACTATCCAGCAAAATTGCCATGTATGCCAGGTTACCGGCCACAGAATCGTGTATTCTACTGCGACCGCATTCTCTTTTCGCAGGTACTCGACATGCTGACTTAATTCTTCATACCTTAGTTTGTTTTGTTTGAACTGTGCGGCAAGTTCTTTCCACGCAAGCATTTTTCCGATGAAGTATGCGAAGAACATGACAAGAATCAACATGAAATATTCATTGACAGCCACACCGTCAGCATCAAAGCGCCATATTCGAACCAATGCTACAGCAGAAGGGTAGAACATTCCCCATAATGACTCAATTCGCAGTCCTACATACCCTAAAGCCAGCCAAGTTCCCCATAAAAAAGCTGGGGCCGCCATCATCCGGAATGAGACAGCATATTGCAAAAGTCAAAAAATGATGTTACAGCATAACGATTGGCTGTCGTGAAATCAGAATAATAGCTAGCACATGCGCAGCAACAAGGAAAAATGTCACCACACCTGCAGGAGGGAAAAACAGCGTCTCCGTAATAGTCATGGCGACACAAACCGCTATAAGCAGATACTGGGCATGTTCGACGCACCATGAGGTAAACGGCTTTATCCCTTTAATACTCACGGCTATTTACTTCCATCCATTGAATTACCGCTTGAGTCCTATTTTTAGCCCCTAATTTCTTCATGACCCTTCGAATATATGTTTCACCGTAGGCTCCCCTATGCCAAGCTTGACGCCGATCTCTTTTGAGGTAAAGCCTAGGGAGCACAATCCCATAACCTCTCGTTCTCGCTTCGCAAACGTTCATAGCTAATGTTTCCACCTTTAGCAGCCATTAACCTTTCATGCGACTCCTGCGCACTTTCAGAGGATACATATCTGACGTCTGCTCGCCGTCCATTCACTATTGCGCACAAGGCCCTACAAAGAGCTTTCACATTTGCTTTATCCACAAGACAGCTCGCTCCATTTTCCAGAGCAGGTGCACAATAACGGTCCAGAGAGAAAGCAGTCATACCTACTAAAGCAACCTGAGCCGTCTCTTCACGAATGGTCTTGCAAACATCACAACCACTCATCCCTTCCAGGGACATGTCCACAAGCAATACGTCAGGACGCGTTCGCGAGTCAAGACTTTTTACTCACCGCGGTCAGACCATCCGATACAGCCCAACACACGTTAGCCTGCGGAAGAATACGCTCAATCATCATCTTCATAACACCAAGCGTCAATCTGTCATTGTCCACGATAGCGATTCTTATTCGTTTTCCCAAATACATCGTCACTCACCTTCACCCCTAAGCATACAAATATAGCCACGCATTGCATCACGTACAGGCCATCACCCAGCCAGCAGCAATAGCTATTTTCAAACACGGAAAAGCGAAAAATCCTCATTTTCCAGAACCGGCATCCAAGATCCCCATTCCCCTGATCGCCCAGAATCACTTAACGCTAAAAGCACACCGGCCGATCCCGTCCCCAAATCCATGGAACACTTGTATCCATAAAGTCCCGGGAAAACAATGTTTCCATTGTTCTTCATCAGGTAAAGATTCAATCCATCAATAATCCGCTCCCACAGCTCATCATCAATACCTAAGTCGCGCAACGCTATTGCAGCAGGCAACAGTCCCACATAACCCCCGAATAAGCCACCATTAAACGTGCAAACCATATCTGAACCTTGGGAAAGCCTTCTAAGAAACTCCTCATTAAGGAATTCCATTGACTCATTACCATCTTTATAAACTTCAATAAAAGCTAGGGCCACACCAGAAGTTCCACAATCCAGATAAGGCATTGTTCTGGGTTTATTCTTCAAATGATCCACGTAATACATCGGACGCTCCTTGTTATCCGCATTGGCAAGATGCGTTAGCGTAAGACGAAAAAATGCTTTCCGCACGGGAGCGCAAAGCATCGTCTTTCCTGCAAAGAGAAGCCTTCTACAGGAACAGACCTGCACCCAACCAGCCCTTCATTAAGGTAAAGTCCGCTTTCGAACTCAGCATGTCTTGCGCAGTTAAACCACAATCGCATCTCTCATACACCTTGGAAAGAATATACGACAACATTTTTTCTTCATGCGAGTTCCTAGATGCTCCCAATGACAGAAGAGCCATGCCAATGCCAGACAAACCAGAGTACAAGGAATAGTCGTCAATGCCTGCCAAATAATCAATGTGAGAGATTCCGATATAAGAAAGCATTTTATGACATTCCTCGCGAGAAAACACCTCATATGCAGCCATGGCCACACCTACCGTACCGTTAAACAATCCCGCGCGGAACGACATACCGTCTTTCAATTACGTAATACCGATATATATTTCTCCCGCGCAATAGCATAAAACCATTCCGAGTTTTCCAAACATGAAGATTCAGCAAAGCCAAGCTCACACCGGCAAAACCAGACCCAATGCTATATTTAGACATCTCATCGCCATACATTGAAATATCACCTTTGACAGGATATTCACCTCGCAAGTCAAGACCAGAGACAATCCCTTTATAAAGAAGTCTCATAAAGGTTTCAATATTCTCAGGATCTAAAAGCTTGTCACAAGCCTGTAACGCTTTGTCGATAAATGGTCCATGAGACAATAACGGAGTCAAGCCAAGCATTCGCGATCTGACAGACCGAAGAAAAGAAACTGCCTCATTCCCAAAAGTGCTTTTGCACCATATAATCCTGACAGAACAACAACGAAGGAGCCAGATAATAAAGGGGACATATGGGAACAAAAAGGCGGTGCACTATAACCGCGAAGGCATACCAACTTGTTGTTCATAGTTGCATACAGCATCGTTGGTAAATCCTGGAGTAGCGATATCTACTTGAAAATCTTGGGAAAGTTTTTTCGCCGCCTCAAATCAATCAGTTTAATTTCTAAAGAATCATTAATCAGCACATTTGATAAGCTCAAATCTCCAACCGCAAATCCAATTCCATGCATTTTCGCAATTGCACTTTCCAATTGGTTGCGATCTCTTTACACCCTCGCCAATAAGAATCAGAGCAATCCGTCCGAGCAGAGCATCCATCGAAAGGGAATTCCATTGCTATGTACTGCTGCAAATCTCGACCTTCAAAAAAATCCTCAACTAAAAATGCATGATTCCAGACATCAAAACAATCGACAGCATTCACAACATCAGAGAGCGGACTCAAGGAACGAAGGATTTGATATTCATGCTTGATTCGATGAAAAGCATCCAAACATGACCTATCACTGACCCCAACATTTTTTTTCGCCCTTCTTTAAGGATATATTTTTTGCCGTTTCGTCGAAGCGAGATACACCCCACCGTTATTACTAAAATGGACAGCGGAGTCTATTTGATAATCCGTTAATTTTCCATTTGAGTATTCAATAAAATAATTATTCTCTTTAACATATATAGGTTCATCAACGAAAGAAGGCAAGGAATACAGCGGTAATTCTTTATCCGGTATTAAATCACCCTGAGGAGTCACTATCACAGGTACATTCTTTTTCGTTTGAAAAAGCGCGGCTTCAGAGCACCATATCTGAAAAATACATTACTATTTTTGCCATTGTTTATCAGTTAAGATATAAGGACCATCATCATATTTACAAAACAATGGTTTTTTAAATCTTTTTAGTAGCTGAATAAAAAAATATGTTCAGAACTGGGGTAAATAGTTATGAATTTACCCCGACTCAAGTCTATCCGCATATTTTCCATTCGCCTGAATGAAACAAGTTCTACTTGAAAGATATTTAAAAGAAATAGATTTAACGAAAAGATATTCAGCAACATCATAGAGAACATTCTGAGCATCATAAATTGTAGAAGTGATATGAATTTTCCAACCTTGAGGAGGAAAAGAGTACATCAGACAATTGACATAAGTCCAATGCCCATCAGACCTACGCCCCATTGCTCTGAGTTGTCATTCGTCGGCAAAACATAAGCATCTTCACAAGCATAAACAGGTTCGCTATAGTATATATGGTCTCCTTATCTGCCGAGAAACGGAGGTAATCATCCGCCGAGTAACCAACCATCACAATTCCCTCTTCCCCTATATCAATCCTTCAAGAGTTGATTTTGAACAAAAAAAATCTATACGCTGGACATCTTTCAATGAGCTCTCGATGATCCCCCTGATCCAAAAGATAACCATCTTCAATAAAAGAAAATAACGTCTGAGTCTATTATCGTAGACAAGCGATGTGAAATGACAATTGAAATATCATACTCATGCGATCTTAATAGGTTATCAAGCACACGTCTTTTCTGTCTTCACATCAAGATTCACGTTGCCTCATCCAAAAATAAGTATCGGAGCTTTTCCTTAAAACAAGCTCTCGCAATCTGCAATCTCTGTCGCTGTCCACCAGACAAAGACATCCCCTGCTCACCAACACTCTTTTCCAAATCACTAACGGAAATAATTTCATCTAAGCAAGCATTTTTTTCAAACATTTTTATTAATGTCTTTTTCTGATGGCACAAAAATCAAGACCAAAAAATAAATTTTTCTTTTAATTGTTGTAGAGAAAAGGAGATTATCTTGAGAGACGACAGTAAACCACCTTCTCCACTCTTCTAGATGCCGCCCATCAAGCAAGCTCTCATTGATAGCAATGGCTCCAGAATTTGCACTATATAGACCTGTTATTGTATTAATAATAGTCGTTTTCCCGGATCCAGATGGTCCAATAATTGCATATCGACCACCCTTTTCCAACCTCATACTAACATCATGAAGAACTTCATTATCATTGTAACCAAATGAAACGCTTTTCAGTTCCAAATAATCAACATTATTATACGCAAAGTTTTCCATATCTACTTCTCTTGAGATCCGATGACACGGTTGATTCTTTTTAAGGAACCTTTGATTGTTTGACAACTCAAATAAAAGGTAAATAAACCACCTACTGGAGTAACCAGCTGAAAGAATAACATTACATATGCAACAAACGAACCTATGTCAAGAGATGTACGTCCATCAGATGAACACCATAGCAAACAATGACCCAGTACAAAAATCGAAATCAGATTTGAACGGGCGTAACAAAAGAATATACTTTGTCATTCAAGAGATTAACTTCTTTTATTTCATTTACTCGTTTCTTGAATTTTAGAAGCATACATCTCTCTGCATTACATAACTTAACAGTGCGCATACTTCGCACTATTTCTGAAGTAAACGTATTTAATTTACCAATTCTCTCTTGCAGCATCATCGCATTTCTGTTATTAAATATACCTAAGGGAACAGCCAGTATCATCACTGCAGGAAAGATAATTAGAACCAAAATAGATAGTCTGTAGTTAATTACAGTAAGAGCAACGACGGAAAACAGTATATTGATAACACTCGAAACAAACTGAGGAATACTAGCCGCCACAAAATTCCTGACCAGAGAGATATCATATACTATTCCACTGGCGATTTCACCGCTATTTTCATTGTCAAAAAAGAGCATATCTTTCTCAAAAAATATATCCATAGCCTGAATACGCAATTCCGCCACATGAAGATCGGCCTCAGTTGAAATTAGCAATCCACCAATTGCACACAATATGAATTGCGCCGCAAAAAGAAAAGGGAATACATACAGTAAACTAAGATCAAATTTTTTATTATCTATAAAATCTTTATCAAAAGAGGAACAAAGAATGATAACGTCGATCCAGCGATACTGCAACCACGCCAAGAATCATTCTCTTGCTAATTACGCATAAAATTTAAGCATCAGATTTTTCCGCCAAATATTTTGTATTAGTTTTAAGCAACTTTCCTTTACTGCCTATTCTAGGTTTAACATCCTCATCACCAACTTCTTCAGGTTTTAATCCTAAGCTTTCAACAAAAGCATCTGATAAGTCATCAAGCGCATATCCCTCATTGACCAAATTCTCTTATTTACCCTAATCAATGGCGTCGCAAACCCCTCCCTCCCTGGAGCTATTAGGTCGCTTCGTAGTATTGTGTAATCATTACTTTTTCAATCCATTCATCGTACTGTCCATTTAAACTGTCCTTTGCAATTTCTCTAGATATTCCCGCTTTAATCGCTTGTTCGATTATCTTTTCATCAGACATTTCTACATAATCTACTTCTGAAGGCTGGAACTTTTCATCAAATATTTCTGAAATGAATGCAACGACATGCTTTGGATCTTTTTTACTGAAATTGTAGGCTATGGATCCCGATACTCTGGCCGAATAATGGTCAGATGAACACTTGTCTAAAAAATCACAGGATGAATTTCAAGCTTAATCTGACCACTCGTATACATTTTTCCTATATCATCATTTAATGTTCTATCAATTTGTGCACAAGCCGGACATAGGGGATCTAAATAAATTCTACAGTCGGAATATCTTTTTTGACCCAACTTGCACCAGTAGCCCGCCATCATTTGTTGCGTTTGTAGGTTCTCTTTTCACTTCTGATAATGACTCATACGCTTTTTTTATATCTTTAGCGTCACTTGCACTGTTTCTAGACATGAAAAGCCCAATAAATGCACTGGCGAGAAGTATAATAATTATAAATACAGTAAACAATCCGAGAATTGTTTGCTTTTCTCTTTCATTCAATCTTTTCATTACAGCATCCATCTATCAAAATGGCTATCTGTTAACTTCAAAACAGATAGCCACTGCAGTTTAAAACTGTTGCTCTTCTACTTCAGCAGAACCAACTCCACGAACTATGCCAATGATGCGTATTCGGATCACAATTAGGATCCGTCGAACAATTTCCATGCGTGTCAACACATGGTGGCCTTTTAGAGGTCATACTTGCAGGTTGCGCAATCAAAGCCTGTAAACTGAGCAAATCCTTCATTTCCACTCCTTTGAACTTCCAGACTCTCATCACAGCGAAACAGATAGAAGTCCAGAAACATTTCTTCCACTGACGAAACCCAGTTTGACACTTTTCTCAATTTCGTGTCTTATTCACTCTCTTATGTCATCCCTTAGATGACATTTCAAGCCATATATGGATCTACCATTTTGACATGTAACGGCTCGTTTTTCATGATGGGTTACAGACATCATTGTCTGTAACCCATCACATTGCGAAACGGCCATCAGAACCTAGAAATCAGCCCTAGAAAGGACTGGGCATACTCTCTTCACTTGTTGCCGTCCAAAATTGCCGATAGATCGACAACCCAAATAAGTGAAAGCTGTCCATATACTGAAGCTTGTCCGAAAATGTCACTTTCCATACAAGGCAGAAACGTTCAGCAGCGCCCCTCATATAGGAAGAAGGAAAGTGCACCATCTTCCAAGCCACCCTGCGTGAAGGAGTCCCTGCGTACAGTACGTTCCGCTTTGCGCGTCAAACCACGGTAATCATAAAACCGTAATCGCAGGTAGTGTCAGTGAAGAGGAAATACTCGTTCATTCCGGCATTACGAAACACGCCAAGCATGTGGTTGAACAGCTTACGTCCGACGCCCATGCCCCGCGCTTCCGGGGAAACCACAAACAACGTTATCTCAGCCTGATAGCTTTTGCCGGCATCTCGTTTCAACACTTCATCGACCTGCAAAATCGCAATCTGATCGGCAAGTCCTCGACGGCCATCCTTACTTGCCAACAAGGGCAACGCCAAGCAATTTCGCGTAATAGCATGACGTATCCTCTGCGCTGTGGTAACACGGGATCTCAACGAGCCCAATACCACGCCAAGCACCCGACCATCACGTTCAGCGACCGTAGCCTCGGTGGTGCGGGAAAGAAAATCATGCATGTCGATGGCCGCGAGTCGATGCATATTACGCAAGTGAATCGCCTTGCGCAGCTTATACTTACGTAACCCGCGCTCATCGTTCGGAACGTTCCCATTATCATCCGACTCATCATCCACATACCAAGCCTGACGGACAAGCTCTTCAAGCGCAGGAAAATCCGTGCGACGCATCGGTCGGAGCATAATCATTTCTGAAGTCATGCTCCCCCATCCTAGCCGCAGCCATGCCAAAACTCCGCTCACGGATGACATAATGCACATAGTATTGCGATAGCAGGAATGCGTAGGATTTGTTGGCATTGGCGTGTGACGCTTGGGGGTCTGGGGTCACACGCTTAGGATGAGACAGGATTGCGTGCGACGCGCAATGAATGAGAGGTTCATCATGGCAATGTTGATTAGACGAATTACAGGCACTCTATGCTTAGTACTTGCCGTGGCATGCGCATGTTACGCTTTCGCCGTGCGCAATACGCATTCCGGCACGAGTTTCTGGATTGTTTGGCTAGCGTTCGCAGTTTTGTTCGCGATACTCGGATTCGGTCTGCTCTTCCGGTGGTGGACGATATTGCCAAGACTGGTCAGAGGCATATTGATTGCGGTTGCGTGTATTGGTCTGGTCGCGTTCGGCACGGTGGAAAGTTGCATCGTCAGTAAAATGCATGCGCAAGGCAAACCGGATCTCGATTATGTGGTGGTGCTCGGCGCTCAGGTGCGTAAGTCCGGCCCGAGCCTTGTACTTCGCTACCGTCTCGACAAGGCCATCGAATATTTGGATGAGAATCCGAATACCATCTGCATAGTCTCCGGTGGAAAAGGACCGAATGAACCGTTCCCCGAAGCCCAAGGCATGGCTGACTATCTTAAAGAGCATGGCATTGACGAGCAGCGCATTCTTGAAGAGCCGGATTCGAAGACCACTGAGGAAAACATCGTCAACAGCAAGAAGCTGATCAGTGACGATGATGCTTCCGTAGGGGTGATCACCAACAATTTCCACATGTTCCGCGCACTGCAGATTGCCGACAAATATGGTTTGGACAACGCCCAAGGCATTGCGGCCGGCTCTCCCCCGAACATGCTTGTCAACAACATGGTTCGCGAGTTTTTTGCTGAGATTAAATTCCTGCTGTAACTCATGTTTCGGCAATCTCTGTCTTGCCTTGTTTAAGGATGCCGAAACCGAATACGAAATAAATTGAGGGGTGGAATCCCATATGGATTTCACCCCTCAACGCTTTAGAAAGATGACTCTCGCGAGTCAGGCATTAAGCGAAGCTCACTCTTCGGAAGCAAGCTCGTCAGCCACAGCGGCAGCTGCAGAAGCAGCTTCGACGCTCTCGGCTTCTTCATCTTCAGCGGCTTCACCGAGGAAGGCGCTCAGGTCCAGGGTTTCGCCCTCGGACTTGAAGGTCACGGCGCGCATGCCGGCGAGCAGGCCCTTGGAACGGCCGACTTCCTGCACTGCGGAACCGAGCTGGCCGTTGCGCATGATGGCCTGGATGAAGGCGTTCGGATCCATGCCGTACTGCTGGGCGATGGAAGCGAGGAAGTTGAACACGTCGGACTGGGAGACCTTGACGTCCAGCTTCTCGGCGAGCACGTCGAGCACCATCTGGTCGCGCAGTTCCTTTTCGACGGTTTCTTCGGCTTCGGCCTTCTGCTCCTTGGTGGCATTGGCCGGATCAGCGGTCACGCCCTTGAGCTGCTGCTCAACCATTTCAGCCTTGACGCCCTTCGGCACCGGAATCTCCAGGCCCTCTTCGAGCTTGGCGATGAAAGCGTCACGAGCTGCGGTGGCCTGACGACCTTCGGCATCCTGGGAAGCGGCCTTCTTGAGGTCTTCCTTCAGCTCGTCGAGGGTGTCGAACTCAGAGGCTTCAGAAGCGAAGTCGTCGTCGAGTTCCGGCAGCTCTTCAGCCTTGACGGAGTTGACCTTGACCTTGACCTGAGCCTTCTCGCCTTCGTGCTCGCCTGCTTCCAAGGTACCTTCGAAGGTGGTCTCTTCGCCGGCGGACAGGCCTCGAGAGCCTCATCCAGACCGTCAAGCATGGTTCGGAGCCGAGCTCGTATGCTCACGCCTTCCTGGGAGTCGACC
>ENA-OQAL01000056-OQAL01000056.1-human-gut-metagenome-genome-assembly--contig:-NODE-56-length-26481-cov-5.717121_pt1 | contig 26481 bp, 27 predicted proteins | sample MGYA00242491_ERZ504519 | MGnify/ENA primary metagenome ERZ504519 (study PRJEB26092, sample SAMD00036260) | human gut metagenome | host: Homo sapiens | study: EMG produced TPA metagenomics assembly of... | reverse complement strand
CCTGACAATTGGCCAGCCAAATGGTTTGCATAGCCTGCTAAATGCACTTCTTCAAGCAAGTTATCGATTGTGTTGTTTTCAGCGCGGGAAGTTTCCTTAATCTTGGTTTGTCCGAGGTTCTTATGCGTCGCTTCAAACGCCAACATGATGTTTTCTCGCACGTCAAGATATGGAATGAGCCTGTAATCCTGAAATATGCGCATGCATAAAGATCCGAGAAGTTTTTTCGATCAATGGAATTGACATTTGCGCCATCAATGGTGACGGAGCCAGTGTCCGGTTGTAAAGAACCATCCATCAAACGCAGCAAAGTGGTCTTTCCTGAGCCGGAAGGTCCCATTATTGCCGTTGTCGAACCTTCTTCGAATAATGCGCTCGCATTGTCTAAAATCAGACGTTTTCCATACGAAAACCCCACGTGGTCAAGTTCCAGCATTAAATCCCCTTTCTAATGCATCCCTGTAATTGCCATCATTTAATGCTTCTTTGGTGAGAAAAGAAAAAGAGTGTGGTGTCGCGCCAAATGTGATGCGATACCACACTCTTTCATGGGATTAACGTGGAGCGAGATCTACTCGCGCAGAACGTGGAAAACCATTAAGTCCTTGACCATTATTCACCCAATATGATGTGTAATAATCTGTGTTGGTTTTCGTGAACCAGGCCGAGTGACGATCCACGCCGATGCTAATGTCAAGTGTTACTTGAGCTTTAGTGTCGGAGCCGAGTGAGGAGCAACGACCTTTGCCACGCGTTCCGACGGCATCGTAAACCATTTCTGCGGAGCAATTGCCAGACAGGGCTTGTGCCTGCCTCGGCGTGATGAGCAATGTTGTTAAACTGCATGCGATTACAGCGACAAGAATCCAGAATAATCGCTGAACAGCATGAATGGATACTTTTTTCATGATGTCCCTTCTCTTCGTTGAACAGGGAGATTTTCTCTGTGCTTCAATGTTAATCCAATGAAGTCTCTTGGTCTGTGTCTAAACGTACAGGCTCTGTCACACGAAAGTATGTACTGCATGATGGCTGGCATTCCTAGATGAGCCATCCTTGGGATGAGCAGAGAGCAACGCATTCTGAACGGGTATGCACTCCAAGTTTGATGTATGAACGGCGTATGTAAGTTTTTACGGTTTGTTCGCTGATGTGGAGCTGACGTCCTATTGATGCGTAGGTGAATCCCCGAGCGGTCATTCGTATTATTTGAAGCTCTTTCTTGGACAATGGTGATGCTTGATCTTTTGATGTCCAATGCATTAGCTTAGGATGATTTGAGACGCTTCCGACAGCTCTGATTATCTCTTCGATGGAATCTTTTTTGTGAACTATTAGATTAATTTGTGATGTATTCCGTGCTTCTAAACTTTCTTGCGGTAAGGAAGATGCGATTCCTACTGTTCCGATATTGGAATCGATGAGTTTGATGCGGCGTGAAAGAATGGAGTAATTAATATCGAGTAAGTCAAGATCGATAAGCATGGCTTGGGGGTGTTCGAAGTTGTCGATATTTTGTAAAACCTCTTTTCCGGATGAATATGTCCAGATGATATCAAGCGGAGCGTGTTGTCGGCGGATAAGAAAATCCAGCGCCCATAATGCTAGGGGGTCGCTATACACGATTCCCAATGAAGTTGAGTCTTTGCTTCTAGACATGACCTTATTTTAAGGTTGTAGGGGGTGTTGGGCAAGGTTGAGTGTTTTTTCTAGTTTCCTTGAGTTTTGAAGGATTATTTAGATGCTTGGCATGTGTTGATGGGTATTCTTGCTGTACGGCAATGGTGATGATGCCGATGAACATGTGCTGATAGGTTGGCAATGCCGTCGGTTTTGGAGATGCTGTTACGAGAGAGCGCTCATGGGCACGGTGCTACCGTAAAACGCATTATTATCGATGGCGTTCGTCCATGGGCTTGGCCTTGACGACTGTTTGAACGCAATGCCCATATTGGAGGAAGTATGGCACGGTCGGGTGCGCCAGTGAAACCGCGTATAGCGCAGGCGAAGGCTGTTAAGCCTATTCGCACGTTGAAGAAAGCTAAGTCGCATCGCGTACGTAATGTCATATGCGGTTTCTGGCTGGTATTCTGTCGATCGCGGCTTTGCTGGGCACGGTTTCGCGCATACTGCCTGCTGAGATTCAGGCGTGGCCGTATGTTCCCATTATCGTTTCATTGGTACCTTGGTTTGCGATTCTTGCAGTAATCGCGTGGTTTGCGGTATTGTTTCGAAACGAACAATGTCGGTATTGCTTGCGATTGCAGCGATCGCGTTGCAAGTATGGTGGCAGTATCCGTTTTTTCTACAATGAGACGAAGCTTCCGCGTGCTGCGATCGCGGCGGTTTCAGGAGCGTCCGCCAATACTCAGGATGATTACGCCCGTTTGATGACGTGCAACGTATTTAAAGGGCATGCCGACGCTCAGGAAATCGTTGATGTGGTACGTAGCGAGCGCGTGGAAGTGTTGGCATTGCAGGAAACGACCGATGCTTTCGTGGATGAGTTGAACAAGGCTGGTATTGGCGATTTGCTGCCGTATGCGCAGGTGGCAAGTTCAGACGGCGTGTATGGCAATGGTTTGTGGTCGGCAAGCCCGCTTGGTGATCCGGCTGATGATGATGTTGATTCGAGCGCGTCGTTCATGCCAGGGGCCACGGTTGCGTTCAATGATGGTCAGACGCAGATTCGTTTCGTTTCAGTGCATACCACGTCTCCGACCGATGGGTATTGGCAGCAGTGGAAGCGTTCGTTGGATGAGCTTGGACGGCTTCGATACGATACGTCTCGCAGGTACGTGTTCATGGGTGATTTCAATGCGACCGACGATCATACGCCGTTCCGCAATTTCTTGGGAGCGCGGTTTACGGATGCGGCCAAGCAGGCGGCTGGGGGATTGGTGTTCACGTGGCCTGCGAATATCGATTATGTGCCGACGTTTGCGGGCATTGACCATATCGTATTGGATTCCGGCATGTTGGCCGGTCGGGTCAAATCGTTGAAAATCGATGGAAGTGATCACAAGGCGTTGCTGGCAACCGTGCAATTCGACGTGTGAGAAGAGTGTCGGCGCAACTACGTATCGGCTGCGTATCCGCATAAAATAAAGTGCCCCAGATAGGAATCGAACCTACGACACCTTCTTTAGGAGAGAAGTGCTCTATCCACTGAGCTACTGAGGCAACGAGTCACCATTGTACACACAATATGGACTCGACATGACGGGTAATCGGACCTGATTGTTCGGGCTCAAGCCGTTTGACGGACGTTCCGGTGGAACGTCCATAGGCGAGGGGAGCGGCTGTGCCGCGACGGATGCTCAGGCCAGATTGTCTTGCGTGCCTGCGGTGTTGGCCGCGGTGGCCTGCTCGGCCTGCGCGGCGTCGAGCTTGGCTCGGACCTCGCCAAGCAGGCTCTGCGCTCGCTTGGCCAACGCCTCGCCGATCTCCCACTGCCGCATGGACTGGTCGAGGTTCAGGCCACCCGCCTCCAACGCCTGCACGGCCTGGATGAGCTTGTCGCGCGCCTCCTCGTATGGCATCTGCGCGATTGCTTCGCGTTCCTTGTCGGTCAGGCTGGATGCCGGTGCTGCTTCGTTGCTCATGTGCTACTCCTTCGTTACGGTTTTCACTTCAGACACGACGATGCCGTGCTTCAAGGTCATGGTCAGCTGGTCGCCCGTCTTCACCTTGTCCGCGTCGTCAAGCACATGCCCGTCGGCGCATTGCACCACCGCGTACCCGCGGTCAAGCGTGGATTGCGGACTCAGCGCGGTCAGCGACGCGTGCGCTTTCTCGATGGTCAGGCTCGCGTCGTCAAGAATACGGGTCAGACCGATCCGCATTCTTGTGCGTGCGTCATCAAGGAGACGCTGATGCGGTTCCAACATGGTGAGCGGCTGGGTGAGGCTCGGACGGTTCGCGTAGCCTTCGATAAGCCTGGTCTCGTTGGAGACGGTGGCGTCGATGCGCACGCGCATGCGGTCCAGGTTCACTTGAATCAGCTGCATCTGCTCATGCACGTCCGGCACGACCTTCTTCGCTGCGTCGGTCGGCGTGGAGGCCCTGAGGTCGGCCACCAAATCCAGCAGGGTCCAATCGTCCTCATGCCCGATGGCGGAAATCAGGGGAGTGTGGGCCGCCGCCGCGGCGCGTACCACGTTCTCATCGGAAAAGCCAATCAGATCTTCGAAAGCGCCGCCGCCACGCGCCACGATGATCACATCCACATCTGGATCGGCATCCAGCTGCCGGATGGCCGCTACCACGTCCGACGGGCACTGCTCGCCCTGCACGTGCACATGCGTCACCTTGAAGCCGACGACGGGCCAACGCAGACGCACGTTGGTGATGACGTCGCCTTCCGCACGTGCCTGCGGCGCGCAGATCAAGCCGATGCAATGCGGAAATTCCGGCAACGGCTTCTTGCGATCGGCGTCGAAACAGACCTTCTCCCTTAAGCTTCTTGCGTAGCTCGTCGATCATGGCCTTCAGACTGCCGCCCGCGCCGGCCGTGATGATCGCGTCGCCGCGCAACGACAGCGACGTGCGCTTCATCCACACGTTCGGCTTGCCGTGGATGATGACACGGTCGCCCTGCACAAACGGCGCCGCCGCCGCGGCGAACCGTCCGAAGCCGTTGACTTCCATAGCGATGTCCTGCTGGTCGTCGCGCAGCGTGATGTAGGCGCTTCCCTGACGACGCGTGTTGATCTGCGTGATTTGCCCGGCCACCCATACGGAGGGCCAACGTTCGACCGCCGTGTAGAACTTCTCGCTGAGCAGGCTCACCGGCCAAGGGTTGTCGGCGGTGGTTTCCGACGCCAGACGGGGCAGCGGCTTCGACGTCCGCTGCGCCGTCGGTGGGTTGTAATCCGGGTTCCAAGTCATAAGTCAAGATTCCATCATCTTGCGGACAAATGGAACATATGTTCGAGTGTTGCGAATGCTCCGTGCGTGAAGATAGTACGGTGTGTAGGGCTGTGTCAAAACGACACTCCGAGATGAAATCGTTACTTTTGTCACACAAGGCAAAAAATGGCGAAATCTCGCCAAAAGTAGAATATATAGTTTCTCTAGAGGCGTGGTGACACTACATTTAGTGCCGACCTTGGCGTAGAGTGTGCATCTGTAGGTACGAACGGGCATGCGGACGAAGCATGAAACCTGGCCGGATGGGTCCGGCCCGGAAAGGAAATATATATGGAAACCCAGACTCTGGAAGGCGTTGCGACCGAAACCGAGAACGCGCCGGAAATGGTCAAGGTGCTTGTCGAGAAGCGCGACGGGCGTGTGGTCGATTTCGATCCGATCAACATCATCAGCGCGGTGAAATCGGCTTCGCCGACCTCGACAAGAAAATCGGTCCTCAGGAGGAACGGCTGATTCGCGACATCGCCAATCAGGTCGAGGCCGAAATCAAGGACCGTTACAACGGTCCGGCGAAGATCGAGGACATCCAGAACCTCGTGGAGCATGGGCTCATCGAGGACCATCTGTACGACGTGGCCCGCACCTACACCAACTACCGTCTGAACAAGGACATCGAGCGCGCCAAGCACGGACATCAACGAGGCCGTGCGCCGCTTGGTGGACCGCGACGAGGCGCTGGTGCGTGAGAACGCCAACAAGGACTCCAACGTCTACTCCACCCAGCGTGACCTGCTGGCCGGCGCGGTGTCCAAGGCGTCCGCCTTCTCCATGCTGCCAGACGCGGTGTCCAACGCCCACATGAAGGGCGACATCCACTTCCACGACGCCGATTACTCGCCGTTCACCGCGCAGTCCAACTGCTCGCTGCCGAACTACTGGGATATGCTCGCCAACGGCTTCACCCTCGGCAACGCGCCGATGGGTTCGCCGAACAGCATCTCCATCGCCGCCACGCAGATCACCCAGATCATGAAGGACGTGGCCTCCAGCCAGTACGGCGGACAGACCGCCAACCGCGCCGACGAGCATTTCGCCGAATACGCCAAGAAGGATTACGACAAGTTCCTTGAGCAGGCCCACGAGATCATGCCCGACGATCTGCCGATCGAGATCGCCGAACGTCAGGTGCGCATGGCCAAGGCCGTCGAGCCGAAGCGCCTGCACTTCGAAAAGGACCGTCCGGCACTGCCGATGGACGAGCCGTTCGACAAGACGTCCGACCGTCTGCAGCAGCTGCGTGAGATCTGGGCGAAGATCCAGACCCGCAAGGCCATCTACGACGCATGCAGACCATGGAATACCAGATCAACTCCAACCGTGTGTCCAACGGCCAGACCCCGTTCGTGACCGTCGGCTTCGGTCTCGGCACCGACTGGTTCGCGCGCGAAATCCAGCGCGCCATCTTCCTCAACCGCATCCGCGGCCTTGGTTCCGAGCATCACACCGCCATCTTCCCGAAGCTCGTCTTCACCATCAAGCACGGTGTGAACGCCGATCCGGGCGACCCGAACTACGACCTGAAGCAGTTGGCCCTCGAATGCGCCACCAAGCGCATGTACCCGGACGTCATCTTCTACGAGAACATCGTGAAGATCACCGGCTCCTTCAAAGCGCCGATGGGCTGCCGTTCCTTCCTGCAGGGCTGGATCGACCCGAAGACCGGCAAGGATGTCGAGGACGGCCGCATGAACCTCGGCGTGGTCACCGTGAACATTCCGCGCATCGCATTGGAATCCCACGGAGACAAGGACCGCTTCTGGAAGATCTTCGACGAGCGCATGACCGTCGCCCATCAGGCGTTGCAGTTCCGCATCATGCGTTGCAAGCAGGCCACTCCGGTCACGCCCCGACCCTGTTCCGCTTCGGCGCATTCGGCCGTCTCGGCGCCAACGACAGCGTTGATCAGCTGTTCCGCAACGAACGCGCCACCGTGTCCCTCGGCTACATCGGCCTGTATGAGGCGACCAGCGTGTTCTATGGCAAGGACTGGATGCGCGACCACGACTGGGATCCGGAAGGCAAGGAATTCGCCCTGTCCATCGTCAAGCGCATGAACGAGCTGTGCAAGGATTGGAGCACCGCGGAAGGCTACCACTACTCCGTGTACTCCACGCCGGCCGAATCGCTCACCGACCGCTTCAACCGCATGGACCGCGAGAAGTTCGGCGAAGTGGACGGCGTCACCGACCACGACTTCTACACCAACTCCTTCCACTACCCGGTGTGGCTGCAGCCCACGCCGATGGAGAAGCTCGACTACGAGAAGGACTTCCCGTACTACGCGTCCGGCGGCTTCATCAACTACTGCGAATTCCCGTGCCTGCAGGCCAATCCGAAGGCGCTCGAAGCGGTGTGGGACTACGCCTACACCATCGGCATCGGCTATCTCGGCACGAACACGCCAATCGACCGTTGCTACGAATGCGGTTTGAAGGTGACTTCGAACCGACCGAAGAAGGCTTCAAGTGCCCCGAATGCGGCAACTCCGACCCGGACCGCTGCAACGTGACCAAGCGCACCTGCGGCTACCTCGGCAATCCGGTGCAGCGCCCGATGGTGCACGGCCGACACGAGGAAATCGCGCACCGCGTCAAGCACATGAGCGGCGAAACCGGCCATGTCACCCTTGACGACGGTTCCGAACGCGAATGGTTCGAGGAAGCCAAGTAATCAATCGCAATAATCGCAAAACAACAGGCAATTCAGGAGCAACGTATGGTAAGCAGCGCCGATCCCGCTGTGTCTCGCCGTGATTTCGCGGCCGGCGAAACCGGCCGCGGGCCGTTCATTCCGACAAACCGCGCCAGCAACCCGCGTGCCGGACAATGGACGAACGCGATGAGCCACAACATGATCGCCGACTACAAGCGGTTCCTCATGACCGACGGCGAGGGAATCCGCTGCTCGCTGTACGTCTCCGGCTGCCCATTCCACTGCGAAGGCTGCTACAACTCGTCGATCTGGGATTTCCGCGCCGGCCACGAATACAACGACCGGCTCGAAGCTCAGATCATGGCCGATCTGAGCCTGCCGTACGTGCAGGGCATCACCTTCCTCGGGGGCGAGCCGCTGCTCAACACCGGCGTGCTGCTGCCGCTTTCACGCAAGATCCGGGAGCGGTTCGGCCGCACCAAGGACATTTGGTGCTGGACGGGCTACACGTGGGAGGAGCTCATGCGCGAAGGCGAAAGCCCCGACAAGCGTGAACTGCTCGAACAGATCGATATCCTCGTGGATGGCCGGTATATCAAGGATCTGCACGATTCGCTGCTGCAGTTTCGCGGCAGCTCCAACCAGCGCATCATCGATGTGCCCAAGTCGTTGGAAAGCGGGCAGGTGGTGCTGTGGTCGAAACTACACGATCAGACGCGGTTCATTCCCGAAATCTACGGCAAGGACCGCGCTGCGGGGGGAGGGGGCGGCTTCCTGAATTGGTTTTGAACGGTTCGTATACGAACGGTTGGAATTAGGCAAGCTGACTATATTCGTTGTCTAATTATGCGTCGTGTCGTGCACTTTATGCGATACCGTGCCGAATTAGGCAGGGGCACAGACTACCATTACATACTTGGATAACCGGGGCAGGGCGTTCGTGTTGGCACGGACGCAACCCGGCGGATGAGAACGATAGAGGTACAGTACATGGTCGAAGCAGCAGTTACCGCAGACAACACCTGCGATACGAAGCCGTTGCGCGTAGGTCTTGACATCGGTTCCACCACGGTGAAGGCCGTGGTGCTCGATCAGACCGATTCGCTCGACGCGGTGCTCTTCTCCGATTACCGTCGCCACCACGCCAACGTGCGTGCCACCGTGGCGGGCCTGCTGGAGGACATCCACAAAGAACTTGAGGCCCGTGGCCGCGGCGACGAGCCGATTCGTCTGGCCATCACCGGTTCCGGCGGCCTTGCCTTGGCCGATAATCTCCATGTGCCGTTCGTGCAGGAGGTCATCGCCGAGACCCGCGCCATCGACGAGGAATATCCGCAAGCCGACGTCATTATCGAACTTGGCGGTGAGGACGCCAAGATCACATATCTGAAGCCGACTCCGGAACAGCGCATGAACGGTTCCTGCGCAGGCGGCACCGGCGCGTTCATCGACCAGATGGCCACCCTGCTCGACACCGACGCGGCGGGCCTCAACGACATGGCCAAGCATTACGAGACGCTCTATCCGATCGCCTCCCGTTGCGGCGTGTTCGCCAAAACCGATCTTCAGCCGCTCATCAACGACGGCGCGGCCAAGCCCGATCTGGCCGCATCCATCTTCACGGCGGTCGCCACGCAGACCATCGCAGGTCTGGCGTCCGGCCGACCAATCCACGGCACCGTCATCTTCCTGGGCGGTCCGCTGTTCTTCATGTCCGAACTGCGCGAGGCGTTCCATCGCGCGCTCGAAGGCAAAGTCGACGAATTCATCGTGCCGACCGACGCGCACCTGTACGTGGCGTTCGGCTCCGCGCTGCTCGCCGGCGAACCGGACCAACTCGAGGAAGGCCAGCATTTCGAAGCGCGCACCTGCGTCGATATTCTGAAAAGCCTTGAAGACCTGAAGAATCTGCCGGCCAACACCCCCACCATGCCTCCGCTGTTCCCGACCGAAGCGGACCGTGAGGCGTTCAACAAGCGCCACCACCGCGAGCATGTGCACATCGGCACGCTGGAAGGCGCGCAGGCCCGCACTTCCTCGGCATCGACGCCGGATCGACCACCATCAAAGCGACGCTCGTCAACGACGACCGCGAAATCGTATGGTCGTCGTACGCCACCAACGAGGGCAGCCCGCTGACGGCCGCCGTCAACATCGTCAAGCAGATTCAAAGCCAGCTGCCGGAAGGCGCGTGGATAGCACGCTCCTGCGCCACCGGATACGGCGAAGGCCTCATCACCACCGGCCTGCACCTGGACGAGGGCGTGGTGGAGACCATGGCGCACTATCGTGGCGCGGAAATGGTTTCGCCGGGCGTCACCGCCGTCATCGACATCGGCGGCCAGGACATGAAATACTTGGCGATTTCCAACGGCGTGATCGACTCGATCGCCGTCAACGAGGCCTGTTCGTCCGGCTGCGGCTCGTTCCTGCAGACCTTCGCGCAGTCCATGGGACTGACGATTGAGGAATTCACGCAGGCCGCGCTCAACTCCACGCATCCGGTCGACTTGGGCTCCCGCTGCACCGTGTTCATGAACTCCTCCGTCAAGCAAGCGCAGAAGGAAGGCGCACGATGGAGGACATCGCGGCGGGCCTGTGCTATTCCGTGGTGCGCAACGCGCTGTACAAGGTGATCAAGCTGCGCGATTCCGGCGAGCTGGGCGACACCGTGGTGGTGCAGGGCGGCACGTTCCTCAACGACGCCGTGCTGCGCGCCTTCGAACTGCTCACCGAACGTGAGGTGACCCGACCGAACATCGCCGGCCTGATGGGCGCGTACGGCGCCGCGTTGACCGCACGCATGCACTATTCCGACGTGGCCGACGGTCTCGACGACGGCGATTCCGCCGCTACGGAAGGTGCGAAGACGGTCGATATCGCAGGCGTCACGCACACCGCATCCAGCATCGTGTCCGGCAGCGAGCTCGACAACCTGTCCATGACCACCGAACGCGACGTGTGCAAGCTATGCCAGAACCACTGCAAGCTCACCATCACCACGTTCCAGGATGGCTCCCGCTACGTGACCGGCAACCGTTGCGAACGCGGCGGCGATTCCAAGAAGCAGCGTTCCGACAGGCCCAACCTGTACGACTACAAATACAAGCGTTGCTTCGCCTACCGTCGTCTGACCGACAAGAAGGCCACCCGCGGCGAAATCGGCATTCCACGCGTGCTCAACATGTACGAGAACTACCCGTTCTGGTTCACGCTGCTCACCTCGCTCGGCTTCAAGGTGATGATCTCCGGCCGCAGCTCGCACGAACTGTTCGAAACCGGCATCGAATCGATCGCCTCCGAAAACATCTGCTATCCGGCCAAACTCGTGCACGGCCACATCAAGTGGCTGCTCAACAAGGGCATCAAGACGATCTTCTACCCGTGCGTGAGCTATGAGGAGAACTTCGTTCCCAACACCGACAACCACTACAACTGCCCGGTCGTGGCCAACTATCCGGTGGTCATCGGCGCGAACATGCCCGAACTGCGCGAGGAAGGCGTGCGCTACATGCGCCCGTACTTCAACATGGCCAACCATGAGCTCATGGTGGACCGCATCGTCGAGGAATTCGCCTGGGCCAACGTGACCCGCGAGGAAGCCGAGACCGCGGTCAAGGCCGCCTACGCCGAAAACGAGGTGTTCAAGCACGACGTGCAGATGGAAGGCCTCAAGGCCCTCGCCTACATGAAGGAACACGACTGCAAGGGCATCGTGCTCGCCGGCCGCCCATACCACGTCGACCCGGAAATCAACCACGGCATTCCGGAAACCATCTGCGCGCTCGGCATGGTGGTGCTTTCCGAAGACTCCATCTGCGAACTGCAGCCGGGGGAGAAGCTCAACCTGAGCGAATTCCTCGCCGAAGGCGAAGAGGATCCGCGCAAGAAGAACGCGAACGGCTTCCGCCACGTCGACGACCGCAAGGTCACCAAGATGCCATTGCGCGTCACCAACCAGTGGGCCTACCATGCACGTCTGTACGCGGCGGCCAACTTCGTCGCATCCTATCCGGGACTCGAACTCGTGCAGCTCAACTCCTTCGGCTGCGGCCTCGACGCCATCACCACCGACCAGGTGTCCGAGATCCTGGCGGACAAGGCCGACGTGTACACCATGCTCAAAATCGACGAGGTCTCCAACCTGGGCGCGGCGAAAATCCGTCTGCGCTCGCTCAAGGCGGCCGTCGAAGAGCGTGAACGCAACAAGAAGAACGACGGATTCCGCAAGACCGGCACCGAAGCGCCGACCCCCGGTCGCCAGGTCATGCTCGACACCGTCATGAAAGCCAATCCGAAACTCACCGAAGCCGTCACGGCCGCATCCAAGCGCGCGGCGGAAAACGGCAAGGGCGAATCGCAAGAAACCGCCAAAACGCAGACAAATGGCAAGGGCGCGTCCGCACACAACTCGGCGACCCTGTCCAAGTATGCGAACCGCATCCCGTTCGGCAAGAACATGAAGGACTACACCATCGTCGCCCCGCAGATGAGCCCGATCCACTTCTCTCTGGTGGAATCCGTCATCCGCTCCGGCGGCTACAAGTTCGACATCCTCAAGCATGCCAGCCGAGAAGACGTCGAAACCGGCCTGAAATACGTCAACAACGACGCCTGCTATCCGGCCATCATGGTCATCGGCCAGCTCGTGGACGCGATTCTGGAAGGCAAATACGATCCGGACCACACCGCGCTTGCGATCACGCAGACCGGCGGCATGTGCCGTGCCACCAACTACTTCGGCCTGATCCGCAAGGCGCTGGTGGACGCCGGTTATCCGCAGATTCCGGTGATCGCCATCTCCACGCAGGGCATCGAGGACAACCCCGGCTTCACCGCCACGCCGGCTTTGCTGCATCGTGCCATCAAGGCGCTTATCATCGGCGATCTGCTGATGAAGTGCCTGTACCGCGTGCGTCCGTACGAAGTGACACCCGGCAGCGCGAACCAGCTGTACAAGACGTGGGACACCATCGTGCGCGAGGCGCTCGAACACCACGGTCGTTCCAAGACGGCGCGCAAATTCATCAGCAAGGGTTACCTGCCGTATCCGACGCTCGTCAAGGAGATCGTCAAGTCGTTCGACGCGTTGCCGTTGAAGGACGAGCCGCGCAAGGTGCGCGTCGGCGTGGTCGGCGAGATTCTCGTCAAGTACCAGCCGGACGCCAACAACCATGTGGTGGACGTCATCGAATCGCAGGATTGCGAGGCCGTGGTGCCGGGCATCATGGAATTCATGACCACCCGACCGTACATTTCCGACTGGAACGAGCATTACCTCGGCATGGGCGGCAGCAAGATCGGCTATGCGCTGATGCGCAAGGGCCTCGACCTGTACAACGCTCCGGTACGCGAGGCGATCGATCTGGCTCACGGCAAGTTCTCGCAGGATCTGCCGATGCCTGAACTGGTCAAGAAGGCCGACGAGGTCACGTCCGTGGGCGTGCAGGCCGGCGAAGGCTGGCTGCTGACCGCGGAAATCCTGGAACTCATCGAATCGGGATGCCCGAACGTGGTGTGCGCGCAGCCGTTCGCCTGCCTGCCGAACCACGTGACAGGCCGAGGCATGTTCGGCAAGATCCGCCGACTGCATCCGGAAGCCAACATCGTGTCCATCGATTACGATCCGGGCGCTTCGGAAGCCAACCAGCTCAACCGCATCAAGCTGATGATCTCCGCGGCCAAGAAGGCGCACCGCGCAGCCGAAGAGGCGCGCAACAGCGAGAAGGCCGCTTGAATCGCCATTCTTATTTCCGTCAACGACGTGGGAAACTTTCCGACGTCGGTTCGACGGTATCTGAGCCGCCAAATCGACGGCTGATTCGGCGATCGTAAAATCGATGGTCGTCGAATCGGCATTCAAATCGCCAGCCAAATCGATGGGGAATGATGGTCGGTTATCGATTTTCCGTATAGCGTAGCCTGCGTTGCGAATGGCGCTTTTCGTTAGGATGGCCACTATGACAACGCCAAAGATCACGTACGCGCACCTGCTGACCGAGCCGAATCCGAAGCATGTGGAAAGCCTTATCAAATTCTTCGAATCCGGCTGCCAACAGCGCGGCACCGGCGGTTTTGGCGTGGAAATCGAACACCTGCCGGTACATAACAGCGACGATACCGCGGTGACCTACTACGAAAGCAACGGCATTGAAGCGTTGCTCAACCGCATCCGCCCGTATTACGACGAAAACAAGGAATACTGGGAAAACGGGCGACTGGTCGGACTCGCCCGTGACGGCATCTCCGTATCTTTGGAACCGGGCGGACAGTTGGAAACGTCCATCGGCATCCTGCACAAGCCGGAGGAGCTCGCCACATTGTACGGCGCGTTCCGCCGCGAAGTCGACCCCATCCTCGAAGAACTTGGTTTCCGACTCGTCAACTATGGTTACCAACCGAAATCCAGTTACGCCGACATTCCCGTCAATCCGAAGGACCGATACAAGGCGATGACCGCCTACCTGGGACGTGTCGGACAGTTCGGTCCGTGCATGATGCGTTGCTCCGCTTCGACACAGGTCAGCATCGACTACGTTTCGGAACAGGACGCGATCGCCAAACTGCGGTTGGGCACGGTGATCGGCCCGATTCTGGCATGGTTCTTCCGTAACACTCCGTATTTCGAAGGTGGGGAGAATCCTTATCCGCTGCTACGCCAGCGCATGTGGGATTATCTCGATTTCCAGCGCACGAACGTCATTCCTGGCCTGTTCGATCCACGTTTCGGTTGGGAGGATTACGCGGTGGATGTGCTGTCCACGCCGATGATGTTCGCCGACCTGACGCACACGCCCGAAGCGCTGGCGGTGCCCGGCACCGATCTGCACCATCCGGCGTTCTACGAGAACGCGAACGACGTGTACCCGGACCGCGAGCTCAACGCGTACGAGATCAACCATGTGATCTCCACGCACTTCAACGACGTGCGTTTGAAGAACTTCATCGAATTCCGCCACTGGGATTCGCTGCCGGTGGCCCGCGCGAGCGGCTTACTGAAATCATCGGCTCGCTGTTCTACGATCCGACGAATCTCGACCGACTGGAAAGCTACTCGACGCATCCGCGAGGAGGACGTGTTCGAGGCCAAGGCGAACCTGCAGGCACGCGGAAGCCAGGCCATCCCATACGGCAATTCGTTGGAATTCTGGCAGGAGTTTCTCGGCCTTGAGGGTGTGCTCGCCGACGAACCGGGCGACCCGAAGCATCCGGACGTCTTCCAGGCGTGACCGGCCGAGGGCCCGTCCGATGGTACGCTGTTCCATATGGTTACCGAGGGGAAAAAGCGGGTTCGTAAATCGCCCGAAGAGCGCAAACGCGAAATCATCGCGGCGGCGGGCAAGCTGATCGGCGAGAAGGGGTACTACGGCACGTCGCTCAAGGACATCGCCGACGCCATCGGCATGAGCCAGCCCGGACTGCTGCACTACATCGGCAACAAGGAACGGTTGTTGTCGCTGCTGGTCACCGATAACTACGACCAGCAGGGCACACCCGCCGACTTCGCCAAGTCGGGATTGCCCGGCAGCGATTCTGACGGCATGCTGTTTCCCGCATATCTGCGGTTTCTGGTCCGCTACAATGCGCAACGCCGCAGTCTGCTGCAGCTGTACATGGTTTTGGAAACCGAATCGTTCAACGCGGACCATCCACTGCACGAGTATTTCGAAAACCGACCGGATCTGACGTGGGAGCATTACTCAAAGTTCGCATGGAAATTGCCTCCGGAAGTCGGCGGATGGGATAATATGCGGCCGATCGTACGGCAATGCATCGAGGCGATGGATGGCATCCAGCTGCGGTGGACGCGCAAGCCGCCGATCGACCTGTACGACGAGTGGCTCGTCTTCGAGCGGATGATCTTCCCCTCGCCGGTGTGGGACGGATATCGGTAAGCCTTCCGAAGACATATATCTAATGGTTGTTAGTTAAGAAACGCCTGAAAATCTGCGACAGTTGACGATTTGTTTCGGAAGATATATAGTTCTTATATCTAATAACCGTTAGATATAAAAGTCAACGAGGACGATGGAGGAGTCATGGGCCGTTACGAAGCAGACCACATTCTGTTCGGCGCCGCATACTACGACGAAATATCTCATGATGAAGGGCATTGATCACATCGATGAGGACATGGCGATGATGAAGGACGCGGGACTGAACGTCATCCGCATCGCCGAATCCACATGGAGCACCTGCGAACCGCAACCGGGCGTGTTCGACTTCACCTATGTGGACCGCGCGCTTACGCCGCGCAGCGTGCCGGCATCGACGTCATCGTCGGCACGCCGACCTACGCGGTGCCCAGCTGGCTCGTCAAGCTCGACCCGAGCGTGCTCGCGGTCACGCCGAACGGACAGGGCAAGTATGGCGCGCGCCAGATCATGGACATCGTCAACGCCACCTACCGCTTCTACGGCGAACGTGTGATCCGCAAGCTCATCTCCCACGTCGCCGACCATCCGGCCGTCATCGGCTACCAGGTGGACAACGAGACGAAATACTACGATTCCGTCTCCGAAGACATGCAGCGCCTGTTCGTCAAGTATCTGCGCGAGAAGTTCCACGGCGATCTGGACGAGCTCAACCACCACTTCGGCCTCGACTACTGGTCCAACCGCATCGACTCCTGGGAGGACTTCCCGGACGTGACCGCCACCATCAACGAGTCCCTGGGCGGCGAATTCGACAAGTTCCGCCGCGACCAGGTGCGCGCCTTCCTGCAGTGGCAGGCCGACATCGTGCGCGAATACGCGCATGACGACCAGTTCATCACCCACAACTTCGATTTCGAATGGCGCGGATACTCCTACGGCGTGCAGCCGGCCGTCGACCACTTCAAGGCCTCGACCGCCGTGGACATCACCGGCGTGGACATCTACCACCCCACCGAGGACGACCTGACCGGCAGGGAGATCGCCTTCGGCGGCGACATGACCCGCTCCACCAAGGACGGCAGGAACTACCTGGTGCTCGAAACGGAGGCCCAGGGCCAGCACGGCTGGGTGCCGTTCCCGGGCCAGCTGCGCCTGCAGGCCTACTCCCACCTCGCCTCCGGCGCCGACATGGTGGAATATTGGCACTGGCACTCCATCCACAATTCCTTTGAAACATATTGGAAGGGCCTGCTGAGCCACGACCTCGAACCGAATCCCACCTACCGCGAGGCGGGCGTGTTCGGCCGCGAGATCGCCAAACCGGAAGTGGGAGAGCGGCTCGTCCACCTGAAGAAGCACAACAAGGTGGCCATCATGGTCAGCAACGAATCGCTGACCGCGCTCGACTGGTTCCTCATCGAAGCCGGCTTCCCGTTCGGCGGCACCCTCAAGTACAACGACGTGGTGCGCAACATCTACGACGCGCTGTTCGAACTCAACGTGGAATGCGATTTCATCCCGTCCGACGCGCCGGCCGAACGCCTGGCCAAATACGAGATGATCGTGACCCCGGCACTGTACTGCACTCCGCAGGAAACAACCGACCGTCTGCGCGAATTCGTCTCCAGCGGCGGCCACCTTGTCTCCACCATGCGCTCCTTCGTAACCGACGACGAGGTGACCGTATGGCACGACCGCGCGCCGCACAACCTCACCGACGTGTTCGGCATGACCTACAACCAATTCACCCGCCCGAACGGCCACGTATCCGTGGAATTCGCCGGAACGCTCGCCAAAACCCCGGCAAGCGACGCGCAGGCGCTCATCGAACTGGTCACCCCATTCGACGGCACCGACGTGCTCGCCAGCTACGGCCACTACGCGTGGAAGGATTACGCCGCGGTGACCCGACATGGCTTCGGCAAGGGCGACGCCGAATGGATCGCCACCCTGCTCGACGCAGACACCATCCGCGCCGTCCTGCGTGAAGCCGTGGAACACGCGGGCATCGCCGATGCCGGCACCGCGCTCGCCGGACAGGTGACGGTGCGCCGCGGAACGAACGCCCGCGGCGAGCAGGTGACGTATCTGCTCAACTACTCCGCCGACGAGGTCACCATCGACAGCCCGGTGTCGGGCGATGTGGTGGTCGCTCCGGTGGTGGTGGGCACCGACGGCACCGTCGATGAATCCGCCACCGCGGCGATCGCTCTGAAGGAGGGCTCGAAGGTCGAGGTGGGCGACAGGCTGACGATCGGCCGCTGGAATGTGGTCGTCATCGCCGGCTGAGCCGCAAAGCGGTGGCGGTGCGTCGGCCCACTGGGTCAGGGGATGAGCAGGTCGATGATGGCCTTCCATTCCCCGACGAAGTCGACGTCATGCGATCCGTTGAGCCAGCGCAGCTGCAGGCCTTCCATCGCGGACAGGACCTGCAGCGCGGTGCGCTCCGGATCGGCGACACCGTCGCGCTTGGCCGCGAACGTGTATTCCTTCAGCAGATTGATTTCGCGCTGTTCGAAATACTCGTGCACGGGATGGTCCTTGCTCAACGCCTCGCTTTCCAGCAGGGTGTAGAGACGGACCATCTCCGGACGGTCGGCGTTGGTCTCCACGGTTCCTGTGGAAATGGCCTTCAGGCCAAGATCGCAATGGTATGCGATGCCGTCGTCAAGGACTTCGCCGGTCACGCCCTGCACGCCAAGATGCTCGGCGATGGCGATCTGATTGGTCCGATCGGCGTATTTGAGGGTTTTCTCAAGCAGTTGTTCTTTGGATTTGAAGTAGTAAAGGAGGCCGGGTTCGGTGATGTTCTGGGCTTGCGCCACATCGCGGATGGTGAAGCCCCAGAAACCGAACTGGGAGATGAACGAGATGGTGGTTTCGAGAATCGCCTTTCTGCGGTCCTCGGCGCTCATTCGTTTCTTGGGTCTGTTCTCGGTGCGGCGACGCATGCAATCTCCTTTATCTTGTGCTTACTAAGGTACAGGACGAAGTGGGGAAGTGGGTGCAAAACCATTGGAACACGCCGAAAATGACAGAAAAATAGAAATGTAATATCATTTAACTAAGCAGCTACTAAGTAATAAAAAACAAGGCGGCTGTCCGATAATCAAACAGTGTGAATCGCCTTTATGAAAACCGGTGAGCGCGTCGGTGACGGACCGATTTGCGTTTTCGGGAAAGATGATTTACGCTATGGATACGTTAATTACCAAGTGGTAGTTAACGGAGGGGCGAAGCAGCCCCCTGACCTAAATCGAGATACACAACCACAAGCAAATTCACTACTGAAGCATGATTCAAAGGAGAGTTTCATGAGTGAGGCAATTGCAAGCAAGGAAGAGCGTCTGGCCGCGTACAACGCCAACGTCGCCGCCGCGGAGAAGGATCCGCGTCTATCGCCTGAGACCGGCAAACCGCTGGACAAGGTGACCATGTTCCGCTTCGGAGCCGGCTTCATCGTCTTCGGTCTCCTGTGGATGTCCGGCCTCGGCATCGTCTCCGCAGTGCTGCTGCCGATGCACTACAAGACCATCCCGGGCGTCAATCCGGACGCTTTGGTGGGCGTCGTCAACGCCTTCACCGCCGTCGCGTCTCTGGTCGCCAACCTGATGTTCGGCAACTTCTCCGATCGTTCCCGTTCCAGGTTCGGCCGTCGTACCCCGTGGATCCTCTTCGGAGCCGTGCTCGGTGGCGTCATGCTGTTCCTGACCGGCACCACGCATAACGCCGTGCTGTTGACGATCTTCTACTGCGGCTGCATGTTCGGTCTCAACTGCATGATCGCTCCGCTGGTGGCCATCCTGTCCGACCGCGTGCCGTCCGGCATCCGCGGAACCATGTCCGCCTTCTACGGCGCCGGCTCCACCATCGGCGCTCCAATCGGCACCATGCTGGGCGCCCTGTTCATCGAAACCTGGTTCCGGGCTTCGCCGTCGCCGGCGTGCTCATGTTCCTCGGCGGTGTCGTCGCCGTGATCATCCTGCCGAAGGAGCAGTCCGCCGACTTCCTGCCGAAGGACGAAGGCTCCTTCAAGGACATCCTCGTCTCCTTCCGCCCGCCGAAGTTCTCCACCGCCCATGACTTCTACAAGGCTTTCGCCGGCCGCTTCTGCATGCTCATCAGCTACCAGATGATCAACGTCTACCAGCTGTACATCATCCAGAACTACATCGGCCAGTCCGTCAAGGAATCCGCCGTCACCGTGTCCGTCGTGTCCATGATCATGATGGTCATGTCCCTGGTTGGTTCCTTCATCTCCGGCCCGGTGTCCGATTTCATCGGTCGCCGTAAGGTTCCGGTCGTCGTGGCCTCCGTGCTCTTCGCCGTCGGCATCGCCATGCCGTGGCTGATTCCGTCTTCGCTGGGCATGTACCTGTTCGCCGGCATCGCAGGTCTCGGCTACGCCGTCTACTCCGCCGTCGACCAGGCCCTGCTCGTGGACGTCCTGCCGAACAAGGAAGAAGCCGGCAAGGATCTGGGCATCCTGAACATGGCCACCACCCTCGGCCAGATGTGCGGTCCGGTCATCATGTCCACCATCGTCGTGGCACTGGGCTACAACTTCGCGTTCCCGGTCGCCATCGCATTGGCCATCATCGGCTGTATCTTCATCATGGCCATCAAGAAGGTCAAGTAAGACAGCTGCTCCAAACCGGGGAGATGGTCGTTTTTCGTAGACTGTCTCCCTCCGCGGGGCCAAATCGCCCCGCATCCCATCCATACCAAACATCAACGCATATTCGAATTATCAACGACGATACCAAGGAGCATCATGACCACCTGGATTGCAACGACGCAAGACGACAAGCTTGCCGACCGAACCTCCGACATCGAATCCACCAACGCCACCACCGCGGCCGACCTGCAGCTCGACGGCAACGAATACCAAGCCCTGCGCGGCTTCGGCGGCTGCTTCAACGAACTCGGCTGGCTGCCGCTGCAGAACGTCAGCGAAGCCGAACGCGACCAGATCATCAAGGAACTGTTCAGCCCCGACGAGATGAACTTCACCTTCAACCGCGCCCCCGTCGGAGCCAACGATTTCGCCGACCACTGGTACAGCTACGACGAGGCCGACGGCGACTACGAGATGGAACATTTCTCCGTCGAACACGACGAACAGACCCTGATCCCGTACATCCACCGCGCGCAGGAATGGCAGCCGAACATGCAACTGTTCTCCAGCCCGTGGAGCCCGCCGACGTGGATGAAGCGCCCGAAGGCCTACAACTACGGCCGTCTCGTGCAGACCCCGGAGAACCTCAGAGCCTATGCCAAATACTTCGTCAAGTACATCCGGGCCTACGCCGAGCACGGCATCACTGTGAACCAGCTGCACGTGCAGAACGAGGTGTTCGCCGACCAGAAGTTCCCGAGCGCCCTGTGGGATTCCGAAGCGCTCAAGGTGTTCATCCGCGACTACCTCGGACCGGCGTTCGACGAGGCCGGACTCGACACCGACATCTGGCTGGGCACCCTCAACGGCCCGGAGGACATGGCTTGGACCGGCGGCGGCTATGGCATGACGCTCAACAACTACAACCGCTTCGTCGACAACATCCTCTTCGACGACGGCGCGCGCAAGTACATCAAGGGCATCGCCTACCAGTGGGCCGGCCAGAACTGCATCGCCCGCACGCACGAATCATGGCCGGAGATCGAGCTGATCCAGTCGGAGTCCGAATGCGGCACCGGCGACAACAGCTGGGAGTACGCGGAGTACATCTTCCATCTGATTAACCACTACTTCCGCAACGGCGCCACCGCATACACCTACTGGAACATGATTCTTGACGACCAGGATTCCACATGGGGCTGGTGGCAGAACTCCCTGTTCACCATCACCGCCGACACGCATGAGGTGCGCCGCAATCCGGAATACTACGTGATGCGTCACTTCTCGCATTTCGTCAGGCCCGGCGCGAAGGTGCTCGGCACCACTGGCCATTTCAACTCGATGGCCATCGCCTTCCGCAATCCGGACGGCACGGTGGTGGTCGTGGCGCAGAACGCCCTCGACGAGGAGCGCCCGTTCGAATTCGCCGATCCCGATGCCGCCGAACGTGGTTTCAAGGTGACGCTTGCTCCGCGATCGTTCAACACTTTCGTGCTGGACTGAGCCGGAGTGATACGGCGTCGGCTCGCGCGTAATGCCGGTTTTCCCCTTTTTCTCGGCGATATGCCGATCACCGACGTCCTGCCCATGAGGTGCCCGCCGCGATGGATCCCCTCCATGCGCGGCGGGCACCTTTGTTTGTATTGGTGGTTTTTCTTATCCGAGCAGTCCTTCGCCGTGGGATGCCGACGAGATTGGGTTGCGTGTGGAACGGAAATGTATTAGACTATAACTAAGTAGTTACTAAGTAATAGAAACTGCATGACGTACGAAGGAGTGCATATGAACCTCGACTACATCAAAGGCGTGAACCTCGGCAACTGGCTGGTTCTGGAAAAGTGGATGAACCCGGCATTATTCGATGGAACCACTGCCGATGACGAATACTATCTGCCGACGCAACTCGATCCGGCCGTGTACGAGGCGCGCATCAGGACCCACCGCGCCGAATACATCAACGAGCGCGACTTTGCCACCATCAAATCGTGGGGGCTGAACTCCGTGCGCATCCCCGTGCCGTACTTCATCTTCGGCGACCGCGCGCGTTCATCGGCTGCATCGACGAACTCGACAAGGCCTTCAACTGGGCCGAGAAATACGGTCTGACCATCCTCATCGACCTGCACACCGCGCCGATGAGCCAGAACGGCTTCGACAACGGCGGCATCTCCGGCGTGTGCAAGTGGGCGCAGCTGCCCGACGAAGTCGAATTCGTGCTGTCCGTGCTCGAACGCCTCGCCAGGCGGTACGGCCATCGTCGGGCGCTGATGGGCATCGAAATCATCAACGAGCCGAACACCACCACCTGCTGGCCGATGGCGAACGTGACCGAACGCTACAAGGCGGTCGATCCGGAACTCGCCGAAGGCACCGGCCCGATCGCATTCGACTGGCTCAAGAACTTCTACATCACCGCCTACCACCGTCTGCGCGACGCCGACAAGGGCGCATTGCCGACCGACAAAGTCGTGGTGTTCCACGACGGTTTCGACATCGAACAGTGGAAGGACTTCATGCGCGGCCCCGACGGCAAGCTCGCGCCCGAGTTTAAGAACGTGGTCCTCGATACCCACCAATACCTCATGACCGCCGAAACGATGGGTTGCCCGCAGACAGCGGAGGCTACGACGACTTCGTGAGGAATACCTATGCGCCGATGATCGCCGAGATGAGCGAATACTTCCCGGTGATTGTGGGGGAGTGGTGCCTGTTCAACTCCGTCGGCTGCGGTGTGGACACCCACGGCGGACAAAGCGTGCTCAACGGCGAGGAAGGGGCTCAGGTCGAAACCCTGACCGCCGAACAGAAGCGCTCGCTGTACCAGGGCGTAGCCGAATCCCAGCTCGCCGCATGGAGCAAGGGCAGCGGCTTCTACTACTGGAACTACAAGCTGCTCACTGACACTGTCAACACTCCCGGCTGGATCGGCTGGGACGCATGGGACCTTGGACGCTGCATCGCCCAAGACTGGTTCCCCATCCAGAAGTAGCCCAGCCTTTCGCCATCGCCGGCCCCGACTTCGATACCACCACCTTCTCCGATGAATACTGCAAGTATGGCGAATTCACCGGCACCATGGTCGGCGTCGCCGTCACCGATGCCGCGTTGCATGAGAAGACTGCCGACTTCGACTTCTTCGACTACGAGGCGGACAAGACGAAGCCGGTCGACTGATCCCGCCCATCCGGCCACGATCATTCCGAAACCCCAATCCGGCCGTGGTCCGATTCCAACCGGCCGCGTGGCTGATTGCGGGACGCATACAATGGGCCAAGGAACGTTGCGTTCCTTGGTCCATTGGGCTGAAATAGGGGTTTGGTTTGGGCTGTTTGGTTTTGAATGGGCGGAAACGGCAAGTCGGGCGAAACCCCGCGTGGAAAGGCGGTGAGACGCATGGTGCTGGGCATCGACGAGCGAATCAACGGCGTGAACCTCGGCAACTGGCTGGTGCTGGAGAAATGGATGGATCCGGAACCGTTCGTCCGCACTGACGAAGACGACGAAATCTGGATGCATCGCACGCACGGCGCCCTCTGGTCCGAGCGGAATCTCGCCGAGGAACTGCGCCGGCACCGCGACGCCTACATCACCCTGGAGGATTTCCGCATCATCGCCGACCATGGGCTCAATCTCGTGCGCATTCCCATACCATATTTCATCTTCGGCGACTGGCCCGGACATCCGGGCTGCATCGCATACCTCGACCGCGCGTTCCGTTGGGCGCGGGAGACGGGACTGAAGATCATGATCGACCTGCATACCGTGCCCGGCTCACAGAATGGTTTCGACAACGGCGGTCTGACGGGCGTGTGCAAATGGGCGCAGAATCCGGACTTGGTGGAATACGCGCTGAATGTGCTGGAACGATTGGCCCGCCGATATCGTGACGAGCCGACCCTACACAGCATCGAAGTGCTCAACGAACCGGTGAGCTGGTCGGTGTTCCATGGCACGTCGAATACGGCGAAGGACGTCCGCGAGGCTCCGGCAGCACGCATGTCCCACTGCGCTTTCTGAAGCGCTTCTACTGCGACGCCTACACCCGGCTGCGCGCCATACTGCGCCCGGAAACCATAATCGTATTCCATGATGGCTTCCGACTGCTCCGCTGGGGCGACTGGTTCCGTCGCGCCGGCATGCGCAACGTCATGCTCGACACCCACCAATATCTCATCGCCATGGAGGAGCCGTTGTTCGCGGGACCGGCACGCCGACTGTACCTGCGATCGCGGCACCTGCCATGGCTGTACCGAATGCTGGTGGGTGCGCGCGAAATCGCCATCCGTTCGGCGGCCCGCCATATCCCTGTACTTGTGGGCGAGTGGTGCGTGGAGAACCGGTGGGCCCTGCACGGCCGGAACCGAGCGGACGCATACCGTCAAGTGTCGCGATTGCAACGCGCGGCATGGGATGCGTCGGCGGGGCAGGTCTATTGGAGCTACCAGCTTGCGCGTTCCGCGAAACCAGGCAGCGGCGAAGGAAAACCGCCACGCGATCCGCGCAACGGCGCAATCTCGAAGCGTGGGATCTGACCCGCGTATGGCGTCATGGATGGATTCAAGCGGATGCGCCCCACGATGACGTGGCATCGGCGCCGTCAATCAACGACAATTGACGCAAAGGGCATTAGACTCGGAGTCATGGCAGAGGAAGAGACTTCGAAACGTACCCGCAAATCGCCACAAGAGCGTCGTGCGGAAGTGCTGGATGCGGCGGTGCAGCTCATCAGCGAACGCGGATTCAACGGCATCTCCATCCAGGACGTGGCCGATCGGGTCGGCATTTCCAAACAAGGCGTGCTGCGATACGTCGAAAACAAAGACAAGATGCTGGCGCTGGTATATGACGAATACTACGGGCAAACCGGCACTCCGGAGGACTTCTTCTCATCGGGCATGCCGGGCAGCGACCCATCCGCGCCGCATTTCCCCGCATACCTGCACTACCTGGTGAAACACAACTCGCGCCGGCGCATGATGGTGCAGCTGTTCACCGTGCTGTCGGCCGAATCCCTGAACCCGGACCATCCGCTGCATGATGAATTCATGGAACGAATGGACAACATCTGGGCACATTATTCCCGTTATCCATGGTTGGTTCCGCCGCAACTCGGCTCATGGGAGGAAAGCATGCGGCCGGTGGTGCGCAAGGCCATGGAAATCATGGATGGCATCCAGCTGTGGTGGCTGCGCGAACCGGAAGTCGACCTATGCGCAGAATGGGCTGAAATGGAAAACCTGCTGTTCCCCGAGCCCCTGTGGGACGCCTACCGCTGATTCGGATTTATTGATTTGGTCGTGTCCGTTCCGCCGGTTGGTTGCGATTGCGTGATTCTGATGATTGTCTATCTGCTTTCGTTTTTCGACCTGCGGTTTTGGACTTGCGGTTTGCGGTTTGGTTTGCGTGAGGCACCCTTTTGCTCACGGATTGCGATTTGCGATTTGATTGGTGGTTTGTGGCTTGCACGAGTCCAATCGCAAGCCACCCTTTTGCTCACGGATTGCGGAAAAGTGCGTTTTTGCGCATACGTGCGCTGAATTATCTGATTTTAGAAATAGGAAACGTTGGAATTCCGCCATTTGTGATTTTGCATAATGGCATACGATTACCCCTTTTCGCTCACATACGTATATTGACGGCTTGATTTACTTTGCGTGAGCGAAAGGGGGTATTGAATAGTGCGATTACGCAATGTGGTTACGCAACGCAATCGCACTATCGCATACAACTACGCCACAGTGAACGTGGTGCGCTTCAAATCGCGACGACGGCTCGAATGGCCAATCAACACTTCGAACTCGCCCGGCTCGACGATACGGTTGGCATCCGAATCGACGATAGTGCACTCCGAAACCGGAATATCGAACGCAACGGTCTTGGTCTCACCCGGCTCAAGCTCCACGCGCTGGAACGCTTTGAGCTCGCGGTCCGTCCAACTGTAGGACGTCACGATATCGCCGATATACAACTGCGCTACTTCGGTGCCTTTGCGCTCGCCGGTGTTGGTGAGCGCAACCTCGACATGCATGGTATCGGTGGTGGCGAACGTGCCGGAAGCCGGAACGTTCGTGATTGTCGGTTCGCCATACGCGAAGGTCGTGTAGCCGAGGCCCTCGCCGAACGCGAACGCCGGATCCTGCGTGAGATCGGCATAACGATTGCCGTGCTGGCCACGGATCTGGTTGTAATAGACCGGCAGCTGGCCCGCATGACGCGGGAAGGTGATCGGCAGACGTCCGCTCGGCTCGGTTTCGCCAAGAATGATTTCGGCGATGGCCTGGCCACCCTTCATACCCCGGATTCGGCGCCCACATGAACGCGCTGACACCGTCGGCCGTGGATTCGTCCACGATCACGCCATTTCGTGCCGATCACGCATGCCGGCATCACCTGCGGCTTGGA
>ENA-OQAL01000055-OQAL01000055.1-human-gut-metagenome-genome-assembly--contig:-NODE-55-length-27083-cov-4.647574_pt1 | contig 27083 bp, 27 predicted proteins | sample MGYA00242491_ERZ504519 | MGnify/ENA primary metagenome ERZ504519 (study PRJEB26092, sample SAMD00036260) | human gut metagenome | host: Homo sapiens | study: EMG produced TPA metagenomics assembly of... | reverse complement strand
GTGCCGAGCATGACGGCCAGCATGAACGTGACGAACGGGTTGAACGCGGACACCAGCAGATTCACGGTGACGAATTCCATGGAACCGGTGAAGATGAACGCGCTCATGCACATGGGCCACAGGAACGAAAAGCCGCGCGTGCCCATCAGCACGCCGTACGACAACGCCAGAAGGAAAAAGCTGATGCAGACCGGCGACGTCCGCGGCAATGCCGTTCTGAACGCTTGCCCATGACGGCGTTCCTGTTCTGCGTCCGCACCATTAAATATCAGCCCTTCTTCCGTCCGCCCCCATGCTTCTCTTCTCATGCCTTCTCTTGCCGCGCCCTGATATACCCCCGACGCGCCACAACGACGGCCAACATACTATCGCCGACCCCGACAAACCATGCGCAACCGTATCGGCGCGTGGACATCGACGGATTACGTACAAAGCATGCGCGACGAGATTATCATGCTGCATACTGGAACGTAACGAAAAACCTTTGGACAAGGAGCATGAATGAAGACACTGGTACTGGTGTTCCACCCGCATCTGGAAAAATCGCAGGTCAACCGCAAGCTCATGGACGCGGCCAACGAGACCGGCGACGTGACCGTGGTGGACGAGTACGCCGCATATCCCGACTTCAAAATCAACGTCGAACATGAGCAGGAGCTCATCGAAACGCATGACCGCATCGTGCTGCAGTTCCCGTTCTACTGGTACAGCTCCCCCGCGCTGCTCAAGCAGTGGGAGGATGACGTGATCAAGGCCGGCTGGGCCTACGGCGGCGGGCGGGCGCTCGAAGGCAAGGAGTTCATGTTGGCCGTGTCCACCGGCTCTCCGGCGGACTCCTACACGCGTGAAGGCAGCCATGTGCGCACCATGGAGGAGCTGCTTTCCCCGTTCGAGACCACGTTCCGTCATACGCATGCCACATATCTGAAGCCGTTCCTCATCCAAGGCGTCGCCACGTCCACCGATGAGCAGATCGACGCCGCCGTGGCGAAGTATCCGGCAGCGCTGATCGGCTGATTCCTCTGCCTGTTTCGGCGCGCATTTCCCGATTTTCCGCAGGGAGCCGTGTTCGTTCCAGACGAACGTGGCTCCCTGTTTGACTTCAAGTACTTGAAGTTCCTATTCTCTTCCAACAGAGCATGAAGGAGCATACGGTGAATAACACTCCAGATACATTTACATCCGCTGCGGAGCAGGACATGTCCGAAACCCGCCAGGCGTTCCTCACCGGCGAGCGCGCGGAGTTCTTCGCGCATGACCGCCGGTACGTCGATACGATTTTCGACGATGGCGAATCGCCGTTGAAGCATGCCCATGACATCGAACTGAGGTCGAGCTCGTTCAAATGGAAGTATCCGCTGTGGTATTGCTCGGATATCGATGCGAAGGACTGCACGTGGTTTGAGATGGCACGTGCGGGCGTATGGTACACGGACCATATCACGGTGGAGGATTCAACGATCGAGGCGCCGAAGAATTTCCGCCGCTGCCATGACGTGACGTTACGCAACGTGGATTTCGTCAACGCCGAGGAGACGTTGTGGGCCTGTTCCGGCGTGACGTTGGACAATGTGAGCGCGCATGGCGACTATCTGGCGATGAATTGCGCGGATGTGAAAGCCGACAACCTACGTTTGGTGGGCAATTATCCGTTCGATGGCGCAAGGAACGTGGAGATTTCCAATTCCCGTCTGATTTCGAAGGATTGTTTCTGGAACTGCGAGAACGTGACGGTGCGCGATTCGTTCATTTCCGGCGAGTATCTGGCGTGGAACTCGCGTAACGTGACGTTCGAGCATTGCACGATCGAAAGCCTGCAGGGCCTGTGCTACGTGGACCATCTGGTGTTGCGTGACTGCCGGCTCGTCAATACGACGCTCGCGTTCGAATATTCCTCCGTCGATGCCGACGTGCGCGGCACGATCGACAGCGTGTTCAATCCTTCGTCCGGCACGATTCGCGCCGACCATATCAACGAGATGACGCTCGATCCGGCGAAAATCGATCCGACGGCCACGACGATCGTGACAGCCGACGCCGCATAACAGTAGGTAGGATTGGCGGTATGACTTACGATTTCGATACTCCGATCGACCGTTCCGGCACGTACTCGCTCAAATGGGAGGAGGCTGGCGACGCGCTGCCCATGTGGGTGGCGGATATGGATTTCCAGACCGCGCCCGTAATCCGCGAGGCGTTGCGTCGGCGCGTCGAGCATGGCGTTTTCGGCTATTCGATCGTGCCGCCAGAATGGAATCAGGCGTACGTGGATTGGTGGGGACGCCGTCATGGGCTTGCCATCGACCCGGATTCGCTGGTGTTCTGCACCGGTGTGGTGCCGGCGATCTCCAGCATGGTCAGGAAACTCACCACGCCGAACGAGAACGTCGTGATCATGACGCCGGTCTACAACATCTTCTTCAATTCGATTCTCAACAATGGCTGCCGTGTGCTTGAATCGCCGCTCGCCTATGACGGCGAAGGACATTACGAGATCGATTGGGCTGATTTCGAAACGAAACTCGCCGACCCGCAGACCACGCTGATGATTCTGTGCAACCCGCATAATCCGATCGACCGTATTTGGGATTGTGAGACTTTGGAACGTATCGGCGAACTGTGCTGGAAGCATCATGTGACGGTGGTCAGCGATGAGATTCACTGCGATCTGACCGATCCGGGTTTCGATTACGTGCCGTTCGCCTCGGTGGGTGAGCATTGCGCGATGAATTCGGTGACCTGCATGGCTCCGACCAAAACGTTCAACATCGCAGGACTGAATTCCGCGGCCGTGATGATTCCGAATCCGGTGTTGCGTCATAAGGTGTGGCGAGCTTTGAACACCGATGAGGTGGCGGAGCGAACGCCTTCGCCATGGACGCCACCCTGGCCGCGTTCAATGAGGGCGAACCGTGGCTGAACGAATTACGAGCCTATCTGGCCGGCAACAAGGCGACCGCGCGTGCGATGTTCGACAAATACAACGCTTCGGTGCCGGCCGACCGGCGCATCATCATGGTCGAAGGACATGCCACCTACCTGTTGTGGGTCGACTGTTCGGCCATCACGCATGACACGGATGCGTTGTGCGATTATCTCAAGCGCGAGCATAAGGTGATGTTCTCCGAGGGTTCCGAATATGGTGGCAACGGTCATGATTTCGTGCGTATCAACGTGGCCTGTCCGCGTGCACGCATGATCGAGGGTCTTGCACGGTTCATCGACGGTCTGCTCGCGTATCGAGCACAATCGTTTCCAAAGATGGACTGATAAACCCTTGGACTGACGCATGACGGATGCGGCAACGGCCTCTTCAAGGACTATGAAAGGACGCAACATGGTGGTGGTGTTTTTCTCCCGCGCCGGCGAAAACTACGAAGTGGGCGAGGTGACGGTCGGCAATACCGCGAAGCTTGCCCAAGAGGTGGCCCGGCGGACCGATTCGCCGATGATTGAAATCACACGTACCGAGCCTTATCCGGAACGGTACGCCGCGACCTCAGAAATGGTGCAGGAGGAGCAGCGTGTCAACGCGCGTCCGCCGTTCACGCTCAGCGGCGATGTCGATGCGCTCGATTCGTCCGATACCGTGTTCCTTAGCTATCCGATTTGGTGCGGCGATATGCCGATGCCCGTGTACGCTTTTCTGGAAAGCCGCGACTGGTCCGGCAAAACCATTTATCCGTTCTGCACGCACGGCGGCAGCGGGCTTGGACGGACTCCGGAACGTATCACCGCAATCACCAAGACGACGGTGAAGCCGGGGCTTGCGGTCATGGGGACCGACGCACAGAACAACGCAAGTAAAGCCGCCGAAGCCGTCAGCGGGTGGATCGCCAAATCCGGTCTATAGATTCGCAATCCACATCCATCCGTTCCGTCTGCTTCAGCACGCCTTCGAGTTGGAGCAGACGGATTTTGGTTTCAATGCCTCCCGCATAACCGGTGAGACTGCCGTCAGCGCCGACGACCCGATGGCAGGGCACGATAAGCGCGATCGGATTGCGGTGCACCGCTCCCCCGATGGCGCGTGCGGATACCCTACGCCCGTCCGCACGTTTCAACTCCAATCGACGTGCGAGTCCGCCGTATGAAACCGTTTCGCCGTATGGCACTTTCCGCAGCAATGCCCATGCTTCCTTGCGAAACGGCGTGCCTTCCAGCCGCAACGGCACTTCGGTCCGAGGTATGCAACCTGCAAAGTATTCGTCCAGCCATCGTTTCGCGGCGCCAATCGTCGGCGAATCACCCAAAACCGCGGAATCATCGTCCGCATAGCCTGGCTGCCAATCGAACCACAGGCCGAGCAATGCCGTTTCGTCGGTGATCAGCGTGATGCCGCCAAGCGGCGAATCGTAATGCGACTTTGTTTTCACCACTGTCCTCCATCCCTCCACAAAACACCTATCTCGCCTATGGATGGCGGATTTCGTCTTTCGACACATGTTATCTCGCTTATAGATGGCGGACGGCAAAGTGAAAAGCCGCGCTTTTTACCCCCATACGCTATCTCAGGGGGTATAAGTCGAAAAACATCCGCCATCTATAGTGGAGATAGCATCAGGCAGACCCGCAAATCCGCCATTCATAGGCGAGATAGGACCAAAACGAAGGAGTTGGCATGGGATACGCACTCATCACGGGAGCGTCCGGCGGCATCGGACGCGAACTGGCGGCGCTGTTCGCAGCGGACGGACATGACCTGGTGATCACCGCCCGCAGCCAGGAACGGCTTGACATGATAAAACCAAGCTCGAGCAGCGTTTTGGCGTGCATGTGGTGACGTTCGCCATAGATCTGAGCGAAGCCAACGCACCGAAGAAACTCCATGATTTCACCACATCACAAGGTATTGCGGTCGACCATCTCGTTAATAACGCAGGCTTCGCTGACTGGACGGATTTTCTCGACGCCGACTGGAACCGGCAAAACGAGATGATGCAGCTCAACATGCATGCGCTCGCTGAGTTGACGTATCGGTATGGCCGAGACATGCGCGCCAACGGGCATGGCAGGATTTTGAATATTTCGTCCGTCGCCTCGATGATGGCAGGCCCATACATGGCGATGTATTTCGCGTCGAAGGCATTCGTGCGCTCGCTATCCGAGGCCGTGGCCCACGAATTGCGCGGCACGGGCGTGACGGTGACCTGCGTATGTCCCGGTCCGACCACGACCGGCTTTCAGAAGGCTGCGAATATGAGTGGCCGCAACTTCTTCACCATGACCAAACCGGCCACCGCACGTCAGCTTGCCACGTACGCCTACCGCAGGATGATGCGCGGCTCAACCCTCGCCTACCATGGTCCGCTCACCAAGGCGGGCGCGCTCGCGGAACGGGTTCTTCCCCGCGCTCTGACCCGGCGAATCGCCGCGTTCATGAACGGCGGCAAGCCGCACACGCTTAAGGTTTAACGGCAAATCGCTTGGACGGACGGTAGCAGAGCAGAGCGATGCCGATGAGTACGGCGGTTGCGGCGAGGCTGATCGGGTAGACGATCATGATGGCCTCGAACGTGCGATGCGCGGGGAACACGAACGCGATCCAGGTGATGCGCACGCCGACCACGCCGATTACGGTGAGCAGCGCCGGCACCAGTGAGATGCCGAAGCCGCGCAGATATCCGGACATGACCTCGTACAGCATGCTGAACGTGTAGGCGGAGAACACCATGACGAGTCTGGTGTAGCCGACGGAAATGACCTCCGGTGTCGCATCGAACAACGCCAGCAGACTATGGCCGAAGAACAGCACGACGGCGATGGTGACCGCGGTGGCGATGAAATCCTCCAGAATGCAGATGCCAAGCACGCGCTTGCAGCGTCCGATCCGTTTGGCTCCATAGTTTTGCCCGGTGAAGGTGGCGCAGGCCTGGCTGAACGAGTTGAGCACGTAGTAGGCGATGATTTCGATGTTGAACGCGGCGCTGGAGGCGGCCATGACAACGGTGCCGAGACTGTTGATGGCGGCTTGGATGATGATGTTGGCCACGGCGAACACCGCGCTTTGCACGCCGGCGGGCAGTCCGATGCGCAGAATCTGACGCAGGGTAAACCAGTCGATGCCGAACTCGCGCAAATCAACATGGATGGCTGCGTCAGTATGAACCAGTCGATACAGCAGAATCATGGAGCTGACGACGTTCGCGATGACTGTGGCCGTCGCGACGCCCGAAACACCCCAATGGAACAGTACGACGAAAATCAGTCCCATGGTCACGTTGAGCACGCCGGAAATGGCGAGTACGGCGAGCGGAGCCTGGGTGTCGCCGATGCTGCGGAAGATGGCTGTTTCGAAATTGTATAGCAGGATGACGGGCATGCCGATGAGGTAGATGCGCAGGTATGCGAGCGCCAGGGGGAACACGTCGGCGGTCACGTTGAGCATGCCGAGAAGCGGTCCGGCGAGCAATTCTCCGATGATGGCGACGATCACGCCGCCGATCAGGGCGGTGACGATGGACGTGTGCACGGCGTTGCGCACCGCTTCGCGGCTGCCTCGTCCGATGGCGTTGGCGATGACGACGTTCGCGCCGAGAGCGATGCCGATGAACAGGTTGAGGATGAGTCCGGTGACGGGCGCGTTGGAGCCGACGGCCGCGACCGCGGCGGTGCCGTCGGATTGGGAGAAGTTGCCGACGATCATGATGCCGGATGCGTTGAAGAGTTGTTCCAGAATGCCGGTCGCCGCCACGGGGAGCGCGAATCGCAGGACTTTCGTCCATATGCGCCCGTGCAGCATGTCTATGCCCTGCTTGTTGTGCACCATGTTTTGCCTCCGCCAGCCGCAGCCGGCTCGTCGTTCGCTTCCGAAGGCATTGTAGTGGCGGCACCAAACGAGGGAACCGCCATGCCGTTTTGTAGGATGCTCTAAAAAGGGCAATGACGTTTTCGAATTCCCTTTGGTGGCGAGTGGAGCCCGCGCGTTAGTATGAAAGGCATGAGTGAAACCGTTTCAACCGCATCCAACGCGGCCGACGCATGGACGAATCCGCTGCGCGACCCGCGCGATCTGAGACTTCCCCGCATCGCAGGCCCATGCAGCATCGTGATTTTCGGCGTGACCGGCGATCTGTCCCGTAAGAAGCTGCTCCCCGCCATCTACGATCTGGCCAACCGTGGCTTGTTGCCGCCAAGCTTCGGTCTGACAGGCTTCGCACGCCGCGACTGGACCGAGGACCATTTCAAGGACTTCGTCAAGGAGAACGTGCAGGCGCATTGCCGTACGCCGTTCAAGGAATCGACTTGGAAGCAGCTTGCGGCCGGTATCCGTTTCGTACAAGGCACGTTCGATGATCCGAAAGCGTTCGAGCGTCTGTCCGACACGGTCGCCGAGCTTGACCGCGACCGTGGCACGCGCGGCAATCACGCGTTCTACATGTCGGTGCCGCCGCGCGCGTTCCCGCAGGTGTCCCGTCAGCTGGCCGACTGTGGTCTGGCGAAAAGCGACAAGGGCGCTTGGCGTCGTGTGATCATACGAAAGCCGTTCGGTCATGACCTGGCCAGCGCCAAGGAGCTCGATCGCGTGGTCTCCGAAGTGTTCGACCCGTCGAGCGTGTTCCGCATCGACCATTATCTTGGCAAGGAGACCGTGCAGAACATGCTGGCGTTGCGTTTCGCGAACGCCATGTACGAGCCGATCTGGAACAACAATTACGTCGACCATGTGCAGATCACCATGGCCGAGGACATCGGCGTGGCCGGGCGCGCCGGATACTACGACGGCATCGGCGCCGCACGCGACATCATCCAGAACCATCTGCTGCAGCTTATGGCGTTGACCGCCATGGAGGAGCCCGTCTCCTTCTCCGCCGCCGATCTGACCGCCGAGAAGACCAAGGTGCTCTCCGCCGTGCGCCTGCCCAAGGATCTGGCCGCGCACACCGCGCGAGGCCAGTACGCCGCCGGATGGCAGGGATCGCACGAGGTGGTCGGCTACTTGGACGAGAAGGGCATCGATCCCGAATCCACCACCGAGACCTATGCCGCGATCCGCCTGGACGTCGACACCCGCCGTTGGGCCGGCGTGCCGTTCTATCTGCGTACCGGCAAGCGCCTGGGCAAGCGCGTCACGGAGATCGCCGTGGTGTTCAAACGCGCCCCGCATCTGCCGTTCGAATCGACCGCCACCAAGGAGCTCGGCAAGAACGCCGTCGTGATCCGCGTGCAGCCCGACGAGGGCGTGACCATGCGCTTCGGCGCGAAGGTGCCGGGCGGCACGTCGATGGAGGTGCGCGACGTGTCGATGGACTTCGGCTACGGTCGCTCGTTCACCGAATCCTCCCCTGAGGCATACGAACGCCTGATCCTCGACGTGCTGCTGGGCGATCCGCCGCTGTTCCCGACCACCCGCGAGGTGGAGCTGAGCTGGCAGATCCTCGACCCGATCGAGGAGTTCTGGTCCACGCTCGGCCAGCCGCAGCCGTATCGTTCCGGCACGTGGGGGCCGGAGGAGGCCGTTGAAATGCTCGCCCGCGATGGACACCGTTGGAGGATGCCGTGATCATTACCCTGCAAGACACCGAGACCCGCGAGATCTCGGCGAAAATCGACGAACTGCACGAGGAGCGCGGCGAGGCGGCCTGGGCCGTGTGCTCACCCTGCTCATCTCCACCAACGAGGCCGAGCTCGAGCATGATCTCGAAGTCGCCAACAATGCGAGCCGCGAGCATCCCTGCCGTGTGATCGCGGTCGCCCGAGCAGCCGCAAGATCAGCCCGGAAGAGGAGCATCCCACCTTCCTTGCGCCGAGATCCGCTTCGGCTCCGACGCCGGTGCGGGCGAGATCATCGTGCTTCGTCCGCGCGGCGGTCTGGTCCGTCACGCCGACACCCTGGTGATCCCGCTGCTCGTGCCTGCGCCCCCGTGGTGGCATGGTGGCCGAACGAGCGCCCGCGAATCTGTCGAAGGACCTGCTCGGCTCCATGGCCAGCAGCCGCATCACGACGCGATGCACTCCTCGAACCCGCGGCGCACGATGGACGATCTGCGCCGCAACCGCTCCGCCAAGGACGTGGACATGTCGTGGACACGCCTGACCGTATGGCGTGCGATGATCGCCTCGATGCTCGACCAGCCGCCGCACCTGCCGGTGAGCAATGTGCGCGTGACCGGGCAGAAGGATTATCTGCCGTTGGATCTGCTGGCCGCATGGCTGCGACTGCGCCTGAACGTGCCGGTGATGATTGAGGAGGATCCGAACGCCACGGCCGTCACCGGCGTGTACCTGACGCGCGGCGACGGCGTGCTGAGCCTGGAGCGCCCCTCCACCGACGACGGGTTCGCCGTGATCAGTGTGCCCGGCCAGTCGCCGCAGACCATCAGCGTGCCCGCGCGCACGCTTGAGGAATGCCTGAGCGAGGAGCTTGGCCGCCTCTACCCCGATGAGATCTACAGCGAGGTCGTCTCGCAAGGACTGGATCTCGTCAAGCCCAGGCAGTAGCCACCGAGCGTCGAACCATAATACAAGGAGTGAACGTGACAGAACGTAAAACCGTCGTATACCCCAATCCGCAGGTACTGGCGGAGGCTGTGGCCGCGCGCACGCTGCTGACCATCATCGATCTGCTGGCCGAGCCGAATCGTAAACGTGTGGATATCGCCGTGACCGGCGGCACCGACGGCAACCGTGTGTTCGCCGCGATGAACGCCAGCCCGCTGAACGATGCCGTGGACTGGAGCCGTGTGCACGTGTGGTGGGGCGACGAGCGCTTCGTGGCGGCCGATGACGACGACCGCAACGCGAAGCAGGCTCGCGAGGCTGGTACGATGCGCTTGTGGAAGCGGGCGCATGCCGGCGGCGAACATCCATGCGATGCCGGCCGATACCCGCGGCGCCGAAGAGATCGCCGCCTCCCCCGAACAGACCGATGCGGTGCTGGCCGAGGCCGCCGCGGAGTACCAGCGCGAGCTCATCGAGCAGTTGGGCGAAAATCCGGCATTGGATATCGCGATGTTCGGCATGGGCCGGACGCGCATTTCGCGTCCCTGTTCCCCGACCACGGCGAGGCCGAGATCGACGACCCGCACGTGCTGGTCGCAGGCGTGCGCGATTCGCCGAAACCGCCGCCGCTGCGCCTGACATTGACCGTGCCGATGATCGCCCGGTCGAAGCATACGTGGGTGTTCACCTCCGAAGAGCGTAAGGCCGGCGCGGTCAAGGCCGCCTTCGCCCAGCGCAACAACCCGCATGCCCCAAGCTCCTACGCCGATGGCGAGGAACTGCTCTGGCTCATTGACGAGGGTGCCGCTTCCAAGTTGTGAGGTTCATCCGAAACAGGTAACAGGTAACAGGGGTGTCCCGCGACTCATGCCGTGAGACACCCCTTTTTTGAGTGTTGATTGATTGTTGAGTGTCGTTTTGACGCAGGTTCCCGCTGGACTGCAGCTTCGTAGGCGGTTTCGCGTTTCCGTAGGCGGTTGCCCCAAGTATCGGGGTCATGGAAAAGGCCGGTTTCCGGCCTTTTCCGCAGCAGGCTCCCAAGACCAACCACCTATGGAACGCAAAAACCACCTACGGAATCCCAATCCGCCGCCTATTTCGCCCCATAGCTTCCGAAAACCTCTCGAAAGGAGGTTAGACGATGGCATTAGACTCCCCTAGAAACGCAAATGGGATGCATCACAACCACAAGTACCATTCGTTCTGCTTACGGAGCGACACTATGCTCCGTCAATGCAACGGTACGGCAATATCGCAGCTCAGTAATATGCATATGCCAGAGGTCTTGCAATGGAACACATCGCAAGACCTCTGGCATATCCGCCCTGACACGGAGGCAAGGAAAAGATCAGGCTTCGATCTCTTCACGGCCCGGTTCGGCCCACAGGGTGTGGAACGCGCCCGGCTGGTCCACACGCTGGTAGGTGTGGGCGCCGAAGTAGTCACGCTGGCCCTGGATAAGGGCGGCCGGCAGACGCTTGGAACGCAGGCCATCGAAGTAGGACAGCGAGGATGCGAACGCCGGAGTCGGCAGACCGTTGACGGCGGCTTGGGCCACCACGTTACGCCAGGACTTCTCGGCGTTTTCGATGGCGTTCTTGAAGTACGGGGCGAACAGCAGTGACACGTTGGCCTCGCCGGATTCGAACGCTTCGGAAATGCGGTTGAGGAACTTCGCGCGGATGATGCAGCCGCCACGCCAGATGCGTGCCACGGCGGCGAGGTCGATATCCCAACCGTATTCCTTGGCGGCGGTGGTGATCTCGTTGAAGCCCTGTGCGTAGGCGACGATCTTGGAGGCGTAGAGGGCCTGGCGGATGTCCTCGATGAAGGCCTTCTTCTCGTCGTCGTTGAGGTTCAACTTGCCGTCGGGGCCGGCGAAGCCCTGCTTCTGGGCTTCCTCACGCAGGTCGGCTTCGGAGGACAGGCCGCGGGCGAACACGGCTTCGGCGATGCCGGTGACCGGCACGGCGAGGGACAGCGCGGTCTGCACGGTCCAGGTGCCGGTGCCCTTCATGCCGGCGTGGTCGACGATGAGGTCGACGAGCGGCTTGCCGGTCTTCTTGTCGACCTGGTGCAGCACTTCGGCGGTGATTTCAATGAGGTAGGAGTCGAGTTCGGTCTTGTTCCACTCCTCGAACACGTCGCCGATCTCAGCCGGAGTCATGCCAAGACCACGACGCATCAGGTCGTAGCTTTCGGCGATGAGCTGCATGTCGGAGTATTCGATGCCGTTGTGCACCATCTTGACGAAGTGGCCGGCGCGTTGAGGCCAATGTGCGTCACGCACGGTTCGCCTTCGGCCTTGGCCGCGATGGATTCGAAAATCGGCTTGAGGGTCTTCCAGGATTCTTCGGAACCGCCAGGCATCATGGACGGGCCGAGGAGGGCACCCTCTTCGCCGCCGGAAACGCCGCAGCCCACGAAGTGCAGGCCACGCGCACTGATTTCCTTCTCACGGCGGATGGTGTCCGGGAAGTAGGCGTTGCCGGCGTCGACGATGATGTCGCCCGGTTCCATGAGGTCGGCGAGCGCGTTGATCATGCGTCAGTGGGTTCGCCGGCCTTGACCATGATGATGGCGGTGCGCGGCTTGGCAAGGCTGTCCACGAACTCCTCGAGGGTCTTCGCCGGGAAGAACTCGCCTTCGGTGCCGTGCTCGTTCATGAGCTTTTCGGTACGGGCGTAGGTGCGGTTGAACACGGCGACCTTGTTGCCGTGGTGAGCGAGATTGCGTGCGAGGCTGCCGCCCATGGCAGCCAGACCGACGACGCCGACGTTGCTTCAGCTGACATACTGTTCCCTTTCATGGAGAAACGTAGTACTTTTTATGAACCTTCCCCAGTGTAGCCCCGAGCGCACCCAAAGCGACAGCCCATCTCAGGGATGACGGGCCGTCAACCGGTCGCATGGTTTCAGTTCGTTTTCGTAGGCACGATGGTGCGTACGAATCGCATGGCTTCGGCTGGGGTGAGCGACGGCACGTAGGCCTGCGCGACGGCAAGCGAGATCTGCGGCAGTTTCGCCGGATCCGGATAGCAGATGTACACTTTGGCTTCATCCGGATGGAACTTGAGTTTGAAGCGGAACAGGGAGTGGAATCCGTAAGCCGGTTCCATGATGTCGGCCACCATCTGCAGCACGTGGTCGAGCACGGCGCTCTCCCCCTGTTCGTGGCCTTCGCCGCTCATGCCGGCAAGTGGCGCCGCGGACAAGCTCATGAATCGCACTTCGCCTTCGTCGCGCAGCCGTTCGGACATGCGGGCGATGAGGAATTCCATGATGCCGTTGACGCTGTCGGTGCGGTGACGCATGAAGTCGAGCGTCCATCCGACCACTTTGCCGTTCTCATAGGTCGGCAGCCAGCTGGTGACGCCCAGCACCTTACCGTCCGCGTCCACCGCGTACAGCAGTTTGACGCGTGGATCGACCAGCTCGTCCACGCCACCCAGGGTGAAGCCCATTTCAGGCAGGGCCTTCTCGCCGGCCCATTGCGCGGAAATCTCACGGATCTGCGTCTGCACGGAGAACGGCGATTCCTTGAATGTGGTGAGCACGTCGGTGATGCCGTCGCGCTTGGCTTTGTTGATGGCGGTGCGTACGTCCTGCCATTTCTTGCCGCGCGTCTGCCATGCGGCCGGGTCGATCACCATTTCGGTGCCGACGTCGAGCGCGTTCCAGCCGGCGGAGACCAACTCGTCACGTTGTTCGGCGTGCACGCTGTAGAACACCGGTGTCAGGGAACGTTGGGTGCAGAAGTCGGCGAACGCACGCAAATCGTCCTCATATTCGTCTGGGTCGCCGAAAGGTCCGGTGACGGTCAACGCGATGCCGTACGACACGCGGTAGGCGATGGCGGAACGGCCGGTGGCGGAGAACCAGTAGTCGTTGCCTTTCCAAGTGGCCATGAACGACATGGATTCGCCGCCGAGTCCGATGATCTCGTCCACGCGGTGACGGTACGCGTCGTTAATCATGGAACGGTCACGCAGGCCACCCCATGCGCAGCACAGCGCGACCAGCCAAAACATCGGTCCGACGCACTGGTAGACGATTTCGGAAAGCAATCCGACCGGCACGAACGCCGGTTCCACGCCACTTAGCAGGCCAATCGGCAGCAAACGCTGCACGTAGTCTGCGATCAGATCGACCAGCAGCGGCGTTTCGTTGAAGCCGGACGGCATGGACAGGCCGTAGCCGACGTACAGCAATCCCAGTAATACGAATGCGGCGAACGTGATGGCGATACCGCGCAGCACGGTCTCACTTTTCGTGCGAATGGTGAAACATGCGCGGAACAGGATGATGATGACGATGCACAGCAGCGGCAACGCCATCGTGGCCAGCATCGCGTGGAATGCGCCGTGCCGTTGCAATGCGGATATCGCATCCATGTATGCACCGGCGTCGGGGCCGTCCACGTAGGACAGCGGAATAGCCACATAGAACACCGTCGATAGCGCAATGGTGCATGCGTTGAACACGATGCTGAGCGTGGCGGCGAGATGACGGCCTCGATACAGACCCCAAGCGATGAGCAGCAACATCAGCGTCGGCATGATGGATACCAGCCAGTTGCCGGGCATGGTGAGGCGCATCATGCGGTACTGCGTGAAGCAGTCCGTATGCGACGCTCCGTTGAGACAGTCGACCACACGTCCGGTGTCGAAGTCGGTGGAACCGGTTAGCAGGCCGAACGTGGACAACAGGCCGAACGATTGGCGTGACGAGACGGCGACGAGCGAGCCGATGGCCTGCACTCCCGCGGCCACGCCGACCAGTCGACGCATTTCGTAGATGGCACCGTGCCGGTATTCGTCGCCATGCGTGGCCGAGGACATCAGATAGCCGAGCACATGGCCGATCATGGCTGCGGCGAGCAGGCAGTAGTCGCTCGCCTCGCCACGGTAGAGAAACATGATGAGCACGACCGCGTAGCCGATCACACGGATACGTCGGCGCCACAGCATGGCCGTGAACGCGCTGGCGCACATAAGGGTGCCGGCGACGAGAATCAGCGGACCAAGGATGGCGCCATCATGCGAGATCGCATGCCATTGGGGGCTGCGCCCGTCGGATAGGGAGCACAGTCCCATGCCCAAGGCCACGCCACCCAGTGTGGTGATGACGGACACCCATGCGGTTTGATTTTGCCGATCACCGATTCGGCCAGGCCGAACGCAACCAGCATGAGCGGAACGTCGATGAGCAGACGGCCCAGATTCGGCACGTACAGCATGGATATCGGCGCGGTGTACCAGCGGCCGCGTGCGAGCGCTTCGAAACTTACTTTGGCCAGGCTCGGCGGGAACGGCTGACGTATGAGCGCGCACACGATCTGCGTGCCCACGTTGATGAGGATGACGAACAGCACGAGGCAGACGGTGAGCAGGTGTCGTCTGATCCATCCGGCCAGATCGGCGAGCAGCGCGCAGAAGCCGAACAGTGGTTTCGCGGGTGATGCCTCGGCTGGTTTAGCAGGCGCGGTTTGCGTTTGAGTCATTTCTTTCCTTTTCTGGGATTCTCAGGCTTGCGGGTTTGTGTTCAGGATCGTCATATCGTGATGCGTTTGAGATTCGGATAGTCGGATAGGTTCGGGTTCGCACCATCCAGTCCGGTGTCGTGGCCGAATACGGCGAGCCCGTAACGCAGCACGTCCTGCACGGCGTGCCAGTCGTGTGCGTTGCCGGACGATTCGACGGCGGCGACGCGCATGCCGGCTTTCGCCGCGACCGGCGCGATTGTTTTGACGTTGCGTATTGAGGTGGTGTCCTTCTCCCCCGCGCCTATGATGAGCATCTGATGGGTGGGCGCGTGGTTGCGGATGGCGTTGACCGGCACTTGGTTCTCATAGGCTGTGGTGTCGCCGTCGAAGAACCGGTCGATCATTTCCTGTCGGCTGCCGTTGGTCGGTTTGATTTCGCTGTCGGTGGGAATCATGGTGCCAAACAGGTCGGGATGGTTCACGCCGATCTGCAGCGAACATGTGGCGCCTTGCGAGAATCCGGCGATGGCCCAATCCTTGGCATCCTGTGCGGCGGGCAGGTTGGTTTTCACCCAGTCGACCACGTCCTGCGTCAGGTAGGTCAGCGCATTGCCGTACACCTTCGAATCCACGCATAGCGTGTTGTGCGAATCGGCGCCAAGCTGATCGGCTGCGATGACGATTGGGGCGAGTCCGTCGTGGGTTTTCGCATATCCGTCCATCATGGTTTGGATGCCGCCGGCTTGGAAGACGCGTCCCGGACTGCCCGGCTGCCCGCTCAGCATGAGGACGACCGGCAGGGCCGGCTTGCGTTTCGAGTCGGCCAATGCCGCCGGAGGCAGGTAGACGAGGGCTTTGCGTGCTTCAAACTGCGATTTCGTGGCCGGAATGTCGATTTTGTTGACGGTTCCGTTCGCCGGAATATTGCGGATTGTGCCGTTGGCGGCCTGTTTGCGCCACTGTGCGACGGTGATGAGGTCCTTGCGTTTGGCCAGTCCGGTCAGATCGGCTTGGCTGTAGGAATCCTCGCCGAACAGCGAGCCGATGGTGGCGTATTCGCCGTACGATTGGTCGATGCCGATCGCCGCGGCCAGTATCGCGAATACGGTCAAGATGGCCGCGGCCACGCGCATCATGCCCCTGCTCAACACGATATGCACGATGGCGAAACCAGCGATGGCGAAACCAGCCGCCACCCAAGACATCACACGGGATCCCAATCCGACGCCGAACACCACGAACACGTCGGACAGCAGCCAAGCTACCACATAGCCGACCATTCCGGACACGGCCGCAACGCCGATCGGCAGCACGGTAGCCAGTATGCGTCCGTCCCGTTTCGAAACGGCCGCGCTAACCAGCAGGGTTACGGACAGCACTGCGATGACGGCGAACGCCGCCGCCGGAAACCAGCCTCCGACCAGGCTTATGTTCATAAGCCACTGACGCATATTTCCCATCCCCAACATATAGGTTTTCCTTCAACTTGACAGTTGTAGTACGCAAAATAACGGGCACGCGTCATCCTTATGGCTGATTTCGCCTCAAAACTCAGGGAAAACCCTGAAACCGCCGTGAACCGTTCGCTATTGGCGTATGGTTTTGGCTATGACATACGTATTCGAAGCATCGAACGTGCGCTGTTCGATTATGGTCGACGGCGAACGCCGCACCATATTCTCCGGATTGTCTTTCGCCATCGAGCCTGGCGAAATCGTGGACTTGGTCGGACCGTCCGGCGCAGGCAAGAGCTCGCTGCTGACCGCTTTCGCACGGCTCAATCCGCGCGCGTCAGGCGATTTACGGTTGGATGGCCGTTCCGCCGACGATTTCACCCCGCAGCAGTGGCGCGCGCAGGTCGCGTACCTGCCGCAGAAGCCGGTGCTGTTGGGCGAGACGGTGGCGCAGGCGATTCGTCTGCCGTTCACGCTTGCCATACGCCAGTCGGCGAGAACGAAGCAGGGACCACGCAGGATCTCCCCCACCGACGCGTTGCCGGACGGCAGAATCCGTGAAACCTTGGACAATATGGGTTGCGCCGACATCGATCTGAACCGTCCGCCACACGACTTGTCCGGCGGTCAGGCGGCGCGCGTGAGCCTTGCGCGCACGTTGCTGACCCGTCCGAAGGTGCTGCTCGCCGACGAAGTGGACGCCGGATTGGATGACGACAACGCCGAGAAAGTGGCGCGTATCCTCGCCAAAGCGGCGGCGGACGGCATGGCGATCGTTCGTATCCGGCACCGGCCGCCGGATGGCCATGCCACACGTGTCACGCGTCTTGCCGATGGCACGCTCACGCAGTCCGGCAACGCCGAAGCGGACGGTACTGCGACGGGTAGTACTTCGACGGGTAACACGGTAGAAGGGAGCGTCGCATGAACGGCAACTACTATGCGATCGACATCTGGGGTCTCATCGCCGCGCTGGTGATGGTGGCCATTGCCGCCGGCATCTCCGAAACCATGCGTATGGGTGTGGGACGTACGTTGCTGTGGTCGGCATGCCGAGCTTTGCTGCAATTGTGCGCGATGGGCTTCATCATGGAGTACGTCATCCGTTCGAACAATCCGTGGCTGGTGCTGCTGCTGGTGGCGTTCATGCTCATCGCGGCCGTGCAGATCACTCTTTCGCGTGCGAAAGGTGTTCCGAAGGGCTTGGCTGGACCGGTGTTCCTGAGTCTGGTCGTGACCATGCTCATCATGATCTCGTTGGTCACCGAGCTCATCATCCGTCCGCAACCGTGGTATGCGCCGCAATTGGTGGTGCCGTTGACCGGCATGCTGCTGGGCAACACCGTTTCGGCGTTGGCGGTGGGGTTGAGCCGGTTCTTTGAAAGCATGAAGGAACGTCGTGACGAAGTGGACACGCTGCTGGCGTTGGGTGCCACCACGTGGGAGGCGGCACGTCCAAGTATCGTCTCGTCGATCCGTCTGGGATTGCTGCCCACCACCGCGTCGCTCGCCTCCGCCGGCATTGTGACGGTGCCGGGCATGATGGCCGGTCAGATCATCGCCGGCGGCAACCCCATCGACGCGGCGAAATACCAGTTCATGATTCTCGCCACCATCGCGGCGCTTACGCTGCTGGCGGACAGCATCATCATGCTGATGGTCTATAAACGTTGCTTCACCGCGCTCGACCAGTATCAGCCGGTCAACGGCTGATACTGCGATATCCCGTATAGAAAAAGCCGTTCATTCCTTGCGATTGCTGGAATGAACGGCTTTTTGCTTGACCGTTGACGTACGTCAGCGGGAGCGGAACGGCGCCTTGCGGATCTTCGCATGCTTGCGGAACGGCTTGCCCTGCCTTTCGCCCGCATGCTTGTCGTGGCGTTCTCCGTGACCGCCACGACGACCGGAATCGCCATACTTGGCTTCCATGCGACGGTCATAACGCTTCGCGTCCTCGCCTCGCTCGTCATGAATCACGCGGATTTCCTTGCGATGGATGCGTTTGCCGCCCTGACGGCGGTCGTCGCGTTCGTCGCGGTTCCTGCGGTATTGGCGATCGTCCTCGTAACGGCGTTCGGCACGGGCTTCGGCCTTGCGCTGCTTCTTGGTCGGCGCGCCTGCTTTTCGCATACTGCTTTTTGCCGGGCTCCTATCGGATTGGCCACGCTGATCGGAACGCTCGTCGGAGCGCCGCTTGCGATTGTCGGTTCCACGCTGTTCGCCGGCTTCGGCACGCTGCTGCTCATGCAGCCGCGCGTACTTTTCGCGACGCTTGTTGTTGCGCTTCTCCTCGTGCTTCTCGCGCTTCTCCTCTTGGATTTCAGGATGTTCCCAACGATGCTCGCGTGCCTCGTATTCGCGGTTGTCGCGGCCTTCGAACTTGGCGGCGCGACGTTCGGCGCGATTCTGTTTCGGTTCGAAACGCTGCTCGCGTTCGGCGACTTCGGCGCGCTCTTCACGTCCCTTGCGATTCGCGCGGTCCTTGCGTTCGGACTTGAACGGCTTGCCGCCCTTGTCCTTGCCCCGGTCCTTGTTGCGTCCACCGGAACGGTTGCGTCCGGAGCGCCCGCCGTTTTCCGCGGAACCGTCGCCGCCCTTGCCATGCCTGCGACGCGGATTGCCCGCCGGCTGGGACTGCTCAAGCGTCCAACCGAAACGCGGTTCGGCCGACTCGCCCACCAATTCCAACACTTCCGGGGAATCGTGGGTCACTTCGATCGGCTTGACCTTCAGTCCGGCCTCATGCAGCATGCGGCGGGTGCGGCGGCGCTGGTTCGGCAGAACGATGGTCACCACATCACCGGAATGGCCGGCTCGCGCGGTACGTCCGGAGCGGTGAAGGAACGATTTCGGGTCCTCCGGAGGCTCCACCTGCACCACGAGCTCCACGCCGGACACGTCGATGCCGCGGGCGGCCACATCGGTGGCGACCATGACGTTCACGTCGCCGGATTCGAAGGCTGCGAGATTGCGGTCACGCTGGTTCTGGCTCAGGTTGCCGTGCAGCTCGGCCGCCGGAATGCCGTCCTTCGTCAGGTCCTTGGCGAGCTTCTGGGTCTGGAATTTGGTGCGGGTGAACAGGATGCGGCGTCCCTTGCCGGAAGCGAGGGTGCGGACCAGCTCATGACGGTCGCCTGCGTGGTTTCGAACACGTGGTGGGTCATTTCGTCGACGGCCGCGGTGGCGGAGTCGACGCTGTGGATCTTAGGATCGGTGAGGAACGTGTTCACCACCTCGTCGACGCCATGGTCGAGGGTGGCGGAGAACAGCATGATCTGCGCGTCGAACGACACTTGGCCGAGCAGGCGCTTGACCGGCGGCAGGAAGCCCATGTCGGCCATTTCGTCGGCTTCGTCGATCACGGCCACTTCGACCTTCTCCAAGGTCAGCGCATGCTGTTCGAGCAGGTCCTCAAGACGGCCCGGGCATGCGACGACGATATCGGCGCCGGCCCTTAGATCGCGGATCTGGCGGGCGTAGCGCACACCGCCATACACGGTGGTGGTGGTCATGCCGTACATCTGCGCGAGCGGCATCAGCACGTCGTTGATCTGGTTGGCCAGCTCACGGGTCGGAGCGAGCACCAGACCGCGCGGGTGCGGCAGGAAATCGTCGGCGCGCCGTTCCTCGGCATGCCCCTTGCGCACCTGTTCCACCTCATGGCGGAACTGGCTCATGTTCTCGTACTCGTCGCGTCGACCTCACCTAGCGTGCGACCAGCGGAATCGAGAACGCAAGGTCTTGCCGGAGCCGGTACGGCCTCGGCCGAGAATGTCACGACCGGCCAGGGAATCGGGAAGGGTGTCGACCTGGATCGGGAAAGCGGTTTTCTTGCCATCGGCCGCGAGCACGCGTACCAACGGGCCGGGAACGCCGAGTTCGGCGAACGTCTGGGGGCGTTCCTCCTCCTCGCCCGCCTCATCGAAATCGGCGGCGAGGGCATCTTCATTTTCAATCACAGCGGTATCGGGCACAATGGCCTTTCATGTCAAACATTGCGCACGTTGCGCAAACCTGTTAACAATAGCCCATGCCCGATACTTTTGCCTTGGCTGTGACTGGTGGCCGACGCTACCGGTAGTTGCGTTCGATGAGGATGTCGGAAACCGTCAGATTCGCGTCGTTGACGAGGTTGAACAGCACCACTTCGGCCAGTTCCGCGGCGCTCATGAAGGAATGCTGCTTGTCCAACGACACGTAATCGTGGCTGTCATGGTAGAAGTCGGTGTCGATGCCTCCCGGATACACGCCCACAACCTTCACACTGGTTCCCTTGTAGGCCGCCTTGAGGCTTGTCGTATATCCCTTCTCACCCCACTTGGTGGCGCAGTAGACGGATTCGTTGGCGTTGCCGCGTGTGGCGGCGGTGGACATGACATTGGCGATTTTGAGGTCCTGCTCGCCGTCGGCCTTCAATGTTTCGACGCTCCACAGAATCATGCCTTTGAGCCCCTTAAGGCACTTGTCCACGTCGGCGGCCTCGTAGTCGACCGGCTTTTTGAACGACGGCTGTCCCGCGTGTTAATGAGCAGGTCGATGTGGCCGATCTCCTTGATGGCCGCGACGGAGTCCTTCACGAACGCCTCGTCGCTGATGTCGCCGACGAAGGCGCGGTATTCGTCCGCGCCGAACGTGCGGGACAGTTCCTCCTGACGGGCCGTGTTGAAATCGATGCCGGCCACGAACCAGCCTTTGCCGATCAGCTGACGTGCCAGCTCATATCCCAAGCCAAGCGCGGAACCGGTCACAATCGCGATTTTCTTTCCTGCCGCAGTGCTCATGTTGTCTCCTTTGCCACATTGCGCAATCGCTTATAGATACCATCATAAAACGTATGCGAAGCAACACGTCAATCGATTGACGAAAACGGCAATGAAAAACGCCCGACCGACCTTTTTGGCCGACGGGCGTTTGAACTGAGCCAGCGTGAGATGCGATCCGTTACAGGATGTCCGGATCGTCCTTGGCGATGGTGCCGGTCGCTTGCCGATGGCCTTCAGGCCGTGGTAGGCGACGAGGATGACGACGGTGCCGATGGCGATGCCGTTGAAGGAGATGCCGTTGAAGGCGAACTCGAACTGACCGACGGCGATGATCATGGTGATGGCGGCCACCATGACGTTGACCGGCTTGTCGAAGTTGACCTTGTTCTCAACCCAGATGCGGATGCCGACCATGCCGATCATGCCGTACAGCAGGGTGGTCACGCCGCCGAGCACGCCGGCGGGGATGGTGTTGATGATGGCGCCGAACTTCGGGCACAGGCTCAGGATCAGCGCGAACGCGGCGGCGCACCAGTATGCGGCGGTCGAGTAGACCTTGGTGGCGGCCATCACGCCGATGTTCTCGCCGTAGGTGGTGGTGCCGGAGCCGCCGCCGAAACCGGCGATGGTGGTGCCGAGACCGTCGGCGAACAGCGCGGTGCCGATCTGGTCGTCATAGTCGCGGCCGGTCATCTGGGAGACGGACTTGACGTGGCCGACGTTTCGGCGACGAGTACGAGCACGACCGGGATGAACATCGGCAGGATGGTGAAGTCGACCTGCGGCAGACGGAATTCCGGCAGACCGACCATGCGGCCTTGCCGATGGCTGAGAAGTCGACCTGGCCACGGAAGCAGGCGTACGCGTAGCCGATGATCACGCCGATGAGGATGTTGAGTCGGCCGAGCAGACCCTTGAACAGCACTGCGACGAGCAGCACCGCGACGAGGGTGACGATGGCGGTGTCGGGAGCGACTTTGAAGTTGTTCCACACGCTCGGAGCCAGGTTGAAGCCGATGATGGCCACGATGGCGCCGTTGACGACCGGCGGCATGATGATGTCGATCCACTTGGCGCCCGCGTAATGGACGAGCACACCGATCAGGGCCAGCAGGATGCCGGTGACCATGATGCCGAAGGATGCGACGGCGAGGCCCTTGTGGGCGCTGGCGACGGCCGCGATCGGGGCGATGAAGCCGAAGGACGAGCCCAGGTAGCTCGGCAGCATGTTCTTGTTGATCAGCAGGAACAGCGCGGTCGACATGGCCGTGAAGAACAGGGTGGTGGACGGGTCGAAACCGGTCAGAATCGGCACCAGGAACGTGGCGCCGAACATGGCGATGACGTGCTGCGCGCCGATTTCCGCGGTGCGCGGCCAGGTCAGCCTCTCGTCAGGTTCGACGACCTCGCCGGGCTTCAGCGTTTTGCCGTCGCCGTGGAGCTTCCACGTGAACAGGCCCGCGATTGGATTGGACATGCGATTGTCTCCTAACTCTCTTTACGACGCGCAACAAGAACGCGCGCCGCGCAATCACACGCCATTGTAGCGGAAGTGCCGATACGTGACGCCCCACAGAGCGATAGGGGGCTAAATCGCAGTCACAAAACGTATACCGGCAGCCGTCACAGGTGACGGTCGACGGCGTGCACCACGTCCACCAAATCGCCGTTCGATAGCACGGGACGCTTGAATTCACGCCAATCATCCACTTTCACCACCCAGCGACCATCCGTCTCGTCGAGTACGGGACGCGCCGTCTGCTCCCAACGGAACCGCTTGTGCGTTCGTCCGGTGGCGGGGTCGCGGCGCGAATAGTGGAAGCACGTGCAGTTGGTGATCTTCCATTCGTCGGAGGCCGCACGGTGCATGAATTCCTCGTCGGACAGGTCTTCCAAGGTGAGCATGAGCGCCAGCATGAGGTCGCCGTGGCTGACCATCACCACGGATTCCGCATCGGATTTGCGGTTCAGGGACGTGAGCAGGTTGTGCACGCGGTTCTCGGCCACGTCGGCGATGGACTCGCCCGCCGGCGGACGCCAGTACAGCGGATCGGTGTTCTTGAACATCCAGTTGCGCGCGAGTTGGTTTGAAATCGTCCTTCGTGATGGTGTTGATCTCACCCCAGGAGCGTTCGCGCAGCACGCGAGTCTCCTCCCATTTCGCTTTCGGCAGGGCCATCGTGGCCGCCGTCTCACGCGTACGCACGTACGGCGAAACGAGGTAGCGGTCGAACAGCGGCTGCTGCGCGACGAGCCAACGGCCGATGCAGTCGGCCTGCTTGCGTCCGGTGGCGGTGAGCCTCCACGAACGGTCCGGCACGGTGACGTTGTCCTGCGTATACAGCGAGTTGTCACCCTGTTCGCCGGCGCTGATGATGACGTTGGCCTCCGACTCGCCATGTCGGATCACATACAGATCAAGGGGCATTCCCATATTCGTTTATTCCTTCGCTTTCATCCACATCCTGCGCGCACGTTCCTTGTTCCGCCGTTCATTCGGCCGGTGGCGCGCATCATCATTGAATGCTTCCACCGTAGCTGATTCGCGCGTGTTTCGCACGCGCGGACACGTCGATTTCACGATTGGCACACCCGAATTTCGCGGTGCCGTCACCGGCGGTTCACCGCAACCGGCGTGGTAGACGCCGTGATCGCAATCACTCCGGCCAGATGCCGCTCTGCGCGTACTTGGTGCGGTACTCCCCCGGCGTCATGCCGGAATGTTTTTTGAACACCTTCGAGAAGTGGCTTTGCGACCGGTATGCGAGGATCTGGGCGATCTCGTCGAAGCTGTATTCCGAGTATTTGAGCATGTTCTCGGCCGCTTCCATACGCTTGTCGGTGATGTATTGCGATATGGCCGTGCCCGTTTCGCGTTTGAACAGCTCCGACAGATACGTGGGATTCAGATGCACATGCTCGGCGAGGATGGGCACGGTGATTTTCTCATGCAGATGGTAGTGGATGTAGTCCAGGCATTCGTTGACGGCTTTGGAATGTGTTTCCGCCTTCTGCATGTCGGCCATGGCCCATGTGAAGAATGTCATCATGTCGGTGTGCAGGCGGCGCACGTCGTCGGGCGTTTTGCAATTGTCAAGATCTTGAATGTACAGATCGGAGGCGTTGTATGCGTCTTCCTCGTCCATGCCACCTTCAATGGCGAAACGCGTGGCCAAGGTAATGGTGGTGACGAAACGGTATTTCGCGTTTTTCAGAGGATCGTCCGACAGATGGCCGTATAGTCCGGAATCCCACAGTTTCGCGCTTTCCGAAATGGCATTGATGTCACCGGAGCGCATCATGTCATACTGCTTCATTTCCTCAACGTAGCGATGGTGGCGTACCCGATCCTCACGCGAAAGAAAGTCCAGATACCCCAGTTTCGCTTCGTTAACAACCGCCATGATTCTCCCCCTGTTTTACTGCCGTCCGCTATTTGCGATCGTCCAGATCGAATCCTCCTTCAAGGATAAAGCTTTTCAGCAACTTGGTGGCGAGAAGATTCGCAGTGAATTGGGTGACAGAGCTATCCGGCTTGCTGAAGAATGCCTTTGCCAAAGGCTTGTTGATAGACGCTTTCAACTGGTCGAACCGACCAAATTCATTCAACGTCGCTTCGGTAAGATCAAGCCGCATCATCTCGTTGAGCAAAGCTCCATCCACGCCAAACGCCTTGGTGATTTGCTCCACTTGGCTGTTTTTGTCGCTGTTCGCGTAATACGTGATGTAGTCGCGCAGCGTCTTGCCTTCCTCCAACTCGATTTCACCACGTTCCACATCATGCATGAACAGTTCGGCATACCGTTGCTCCTCCTGACTGAGCGAAGCGAACGACTTATGCAGCTCCTCCTCAGCTGATATCAACAAAGCTGGATCTCCTCCGCCAAGTGCCTTGAGCCATTTGGCGAAATTAGCGTTCATGTAATCCGTATCAATCAATCCTGTATCTATCTCAGTGATATGACCGTCAAGTTCATATGGCGCTTCCGGACCGCTGACAGAACCTTCGCCGCTGCTGAACATTTCCTTATATCGCTGTACAAGAATCAGATATGTCCGTTCATCAAGCTTCGGCCGCACAACTTCCACGGATCCATCGTCATGGGTGATGAGGTATTCCCGCTGCTCCCAAGTGAATCCTTGCACTTGGGCGGATTCCAAGAAATCATTGAGTTCCACGAACAGTTTCGCGAGCTTACGGCACGCCTCCACCGATTCCGGCAGTCGCATGAAATCCTCTACGCCCCCGGCACGGAACACGGAAGCGATCTCTTCGAAACGCGCATCCATCAAACGCACGTTTTCCGGCAGTTTCTGCACGAACAAATCAAGCGGTTTGTCTCCGGAATACAGTTTCACCGCCGCTTTGATGTATCCCTTCATAGTATGTGGCTTGCGGTAGTAGCGAATAGTTCCGAAAGGCTTGTCGGAGCCGAACAACCGGTTCGTGCGGCTGAACGCTTGGATGATGTTCTCGTAGTCGATGATCTTGTCGAGATACAGCGTGTTGACCCACTTGGAGTCGAAACCGGTCAGCATCTGGTCGACCACGATCAGCAGATCCAGCCGCTCCTCACGGTGCTGGTCGACCGTCAGATACGGACGCTTGTGAGAAAGCCGCGCGGTGACGTCCTTCTTCATCTTCGGCCATGTGGGGATGATGAAATCCTTGCCGAACAGTTCGTTGTAGTCGCCGATGATCTCCTTGAGCGCATCCTCCTTGAGGATTGCACCATTGGAGTTATCGACATTGGGGTCAAACAGCGCGGTCACATGCATCTGCGGAGCACGCTTCTTGAACAGATGATAATAGCTGATCGCCTCGGGAATGGAACTCGTGGCCAGCATCGCATGGAATTTGTTGCCTCTGCTCAACAATGGGAATTGGTCGAGAATGTCCTCCACGACCTTGCCCTCATGAGGCGTATCCTGCGCGTACTGCGCTGTGGACAGATAGTCCTCAATGCCTTTGATATGTTCTCCGGCCTGCGTTTCCATAGGTCCCATCGGCATTTGCCTCGGATCCATGTAATAGTAGAACACTTCGGCTTTCGCCGGATCCGCCTGGGCTTCCTCAACCGTCGCCGCTTTCGCCTTCTGCAACGCGACAGCCTGGCGAACATCCTTGTCTCGGTAGGTCAACACCATGTACGGGTCGAATCCGAGCACATTGCCATCGCGGATACCGTCAGCGATGCTGTAACGGTGGAGACAATCACCAAACACCATTGATGTGGTCGAGCCCTTCTTGCGGTTCTCCTCATGGATTGGAGTGCCTGTGAAACCGAAATACAGCGCGTTCGGGAAGGAATGGCGAATATCCTGCAGCATCTCACCGAATGTGGAACGATGGCATTCGTCAATGATGAATACGATGCGTTTGCCGGCGAGCTTTTTCACTTCCTCTTCGGTAATATGCCCCTCGCCTGCTTTGATGTTGCTCATTTTCTGGATGGAGGTGACGATGAGTGTGTCTTTGGGGTCAATGCTTGCCAGTTTCGATTTGAGCACGTCCGTGTTTTCCGTACCCTGCACGTCATCGGCATCATCCGCGAACGACCGGTATTCCAGCAGTGACTGCGTGCCCAATTCGACACGGTCCATAAGAAAGACCACTTTATCGGCGTCTTTTGAGCCGGCAATGAGTTGCGCCGCCTTGAAACTGGTCATGGTTTTGCCCGAGCCGGTGGTATGCCACACCATAACCGCCCGGACGGCCCGGCGTGCCGCTTGGCACCGGCTCATCCCATTTGCAGGTGCGCACACGGTCGGAAATGGCGTTTACCGCCTGGTATTGGTAGCTGCGTAGCACTTTGAGACATCCGTCCGCGGAATCGGCGACCGTATAGAACCCGATGAGCTGATGTGCCATGGGGATAGATAGCAGGTCCGATGCGAAACGTTTCCACTCGTCCTGCCCGACATGTTTATTCGCCGC
>ENA-OQAL01000054-OQAL01000054.1-human-gut-metagenome-genome-assembly--contig:-NODE-54-length-27241-cov-3.529911_pt1 | contig 27241 bp, 30 predicted proteins | sample MGYA00242491_ERZ504519 | MGnify/ENA primary metagenome ERZ504519 (study PRJEB26092, sample SAMD00036260) | human gut metagenome | host: Homo sapiens | study: EMG produced TPA metagenomics assembly of... | reverse complement strand
ACTGAAAACCGGCCATCGCCTGTACCGTTCCTTACGGAAACGACGAACACGTCATCGCAAACGCTCATGCGACTGACCACATCCTGCTCATCTTCCTTGTCACCATTCTGCACTGTTCGAACTTGACGCGGTGCTCGGCGCGTTCGCCGCAGGCTTCATCCTGCGTTACATCATCCCCGACGGCAGCAAGTCGCTGGAAATGAAGCTGGAAGGCGTCGGCTACGGATTCCTTATTCCTGTGTTTTTCGTGGTGTCAGGAGCCGCGATCAACGTGCGCGCCGTGGCAGGCCGACCCGCGCTGCTCGTCGCGTTCATCGTAATGCTCATGCTGATTCGCGCGGTGCCCGTATATGTTGCGCTATCGCTCGACAAACGCGAGAATCCGCTGTCATCGCATCATCGCGTCACCGTAGCGCTGTATTGCACGACCGCGCTGCCGATCATCGTCGCCGTCACGTCACTGGCGGTGAAGGTCGGCACCATGCAAGGCGACACCGCGTCAACACTGGTCGCAGCCGGCGCGATTACGGTGTTCCTGATGCCGCTGCTTGGCTCGATCACATATCAGGTGGCCGACGTACATCCGGTCACCGCGGTTCGGGAGATTGCACACACACCATCCGATTGGCGGACGATCGTGCACGAACATGCGCAGGTGCGCGCGCTGCTGCACCATCAGGACCGGCTCAAGCGTATGGCGGAAACATTGGACGCACTGGAGAAGATGGGAACGATGGGACATGGCGATGCGGCACATAGCAATGCCGGACATGGCGATGAATATCGAGCCGAACTTGTGAAACGTGCGCGCCGCGAAATCGACCGGCAGTTGAAGGAACTCGGCCTGGACCCGCAGCTCACCACGCAACTGCCACACAACTACCGTTATCCGAAGAACTGAAACGCGAATCCGAGCCTTTCCGGCACTCTAAGTGTCCGATTCTGGAGAAACGGACAACCGTAACGCACTTTTACCCGTCTAGTTGTCCGATTCTGGAGAATCGGACATTCAGACATGCGCCTATTCGACGGATTTGAGCGAACTAATCGGGTCGATACGATCCAACACCGGATTCACGAACAACTGCACGAGCAGCGCGAAAGCCATGGTCGCGCCGGCCGCAATCACATAACTCAACGGCGTGCATTCCACTTCGAAATACAGTGCGGGCATATTCAACGCAGCCGTCAGCAATCCGCCGACGAAACGGCCGAGAGGCAAGCCCAGCACCACGCCCATCATGGTGAGCACCATCATTTCACGGTTCACATAGTGGTGAACCTCTTTGTCGAAGAATCCGAGCACCTTGAGCGTGGCCATCTCGCGTTCACGTTCTGACACGTTGGTGTTGGCGAGCGTGAACAACACCACGAGCGCGAGCCCGCCCGCGAGCGCCACGATCAGCGCGACCACCGCACCCATCAGATCGAATTTGAAGCTTTCCGCCATGTGCGCGCAGCTCACGGCTTTCATGACCGCATCGTCGTCTTCCAGCTTTTCCGCATAGGCGGCCTGGGATTCGCCTGAACCTTTGAGCTTCGCATACATGGCGTTCCACACCAATTGTTGGCCGTTTGACGATGCGCCATTCGAGGTACCGGATTCGCCGTTTGATTGTCCGATTCTCCAGAATCGGACGCGGAAGATGCGGAAGACGTGCCGGATGCAGCAGTATCGAACAGCTGGCGATAGTAGGTTTCGCTCACATACACGTCCGATCCGATCACACTGCGGATCACCGCGCTGACATGCGCTTCGGCCTGCATATCGTCACCGTTGGTCAGCGTTACCATACCGCCCGCTTTGACGCCCATCGCGCTTGCCGCGGACTGCGATACGATCACGCCGTCATCGCCCAGACTTACCGTATCGGCCGCACCATCCACCCAACTGGAGCGCACCGGCTGCAACGTGACCATCTTGCCGAACTCGCTGCGTTCACTGTCGGGCACGGCAACCAGCTGAATGCTTTCGCTCCCCGAATCGCCGGTCAAATCACCCGATTCAACGCGCACGTCCATGCTCGACGTGACGCGACCATCCGAAGCGACTTTCTGCCGCATCGCATCAGCGTCATCATCGTTCGCGACCACCATCAAATCGTACTGATACACGTCCTGATACTGTTTCGCGCCCAATGCGGCAACGGTGTCGTTGATCGCAAGTCCGCACACAATCAGCGCGGTGCAGCCGGCCACGCCGCCGACCGTCATGATCAGGCGCGATTTGAAGCGGAAAATGTTGCGTGCCGTGACTTTGCCGAGAAAGCTCATGCGATTCCACAACGGCTTGATACGCTCCAGTAGAATGCGCGATCCTGCACGCGGCGCTTCGGACGCATGAGACTGGCCGGCTTCTGTCGCATTTCCTGCGCGCACGCATACACGGTTGCGGCAAGCACGCCGACCACGAACAGCGCGACTCCGGCCGTTCCATACAGCCAGTCGTATGCCAAGCGTACGTCCGGCATCACATACAAGCCTCGCAATACGACGAGCAGGAACGCCGGAATGCCAAGGAAGCCTGCGATCAGGCCGAGTCCACCGCCGATCAGGCAGGCGAACAGCGCGAACAACAGGTATCGTGAGGCGACCGCAAGACGCCCGTAGCCGAGCCCTGTGTATGTGCCGATCAGCCCGCGATCCTCTTCGACCATGCGCGCCATGGCGGTCAGACTCATCATCACCGCCACGAGCAAGAACACGATCGGGAATGCGTTGCCCAGCGATTGGATGGATTCCAGATCAGATTTCAGCGAGCTGAATCCGCCGATTTGCGACCGGTCCTGCACATACCAACGCACTTGCGGAATGCTGTCTTCCAGCTCGTTTTGCTTGGATTGCAGTGTCCGTTCGGTGTCTTTTTTCTGCTGGTCCAATTTCGATTGCGCCTGGTCGAGTTGCGCTTTGGCTTCCGCTAATTGCGGGCTTGCGGCAATTACCGTTTCACGTAGTGTTTCACGGGTTGTTTCGTCGAGGGATCCTGCAGCCGCGCCCGCCTGCATATTGACGATTTGGTCGATTTGCTGATTGAGCTGGCTGCGATTGCTGTCGATCTGCTGTTGCGCTGCGGCGAACTGTTTGTCGGTTTGCGCTTTCGCCTCGTCGATTTGTTTGGTTCCAGCGTCGAGTAGTTCCTGATGACGCGCTTTCTGGCGATTGGTTCGCACCGTGCCGTCGATGCGGTCAGCTACTTCGCTGACGGTGTCGTCGTACACGTCACTGAACGAGTCCTTGTCGGCGGCGCTTTCACGAGAATGGTGACGGCCGTGTACATGCTGCCGGTCACACCGTCGGACGGCGCAAAGAACGTGTAGTCGCTGGTGGCGGAGGAACGGAACGCGTTCGTACCCGAATAGCCGTCTGGATTGGTGAGATCCTGCGGGTCAAGCACCACGCCCACAATAGTCAGTTTGGTGGGAAAGCTCGGTGCCTGATTGTCCGATTCACCAGAATCGGTCACCCGTGCGGCACGTTTGCCATCCTGCGTGTCCGATTCTGCAGAATCGGACATCTGGGACCCGTTTTCGCCCGTTTGGTTGTCCGATTCTGCAGAAGCGGACACAGAAGAAGACGCCGAATCCTGCGGTGTCACCGTAATATGGTCGCCCTTTTTATATCCGGAATCCTTGATGAATTTGCGCGTCACCGCGATCTCACCGGACTTCTCCGGCATACGGCCACTTTGCAAATACGGCTGGTCAATGCCGTTCGTGCCGATCTCCTGCATGGTCACGGTTTTTTGCCGTTCAGATCGACGGTCACAGTTTGCGAACGTTCGCCCTGCACTTTCGCAACACCGGAAATCTTACGGAGCGCGGCAATATCGTCATCGGTCAATCCGGCCGTCGACAACACCTGAATGTCGTGCAATCCTTGGGTGTCGAAAAAACGATCCGTCGCAAGAAAAGCGTCTCGGCAACCCGCGTAAATGCCCGTAAGCACGGCGACGCCCAGCAACGAGATCAGTGCGATGGAGATGAATCGCTTCCACGCATGCAACCACATACGCACCATGTCTTTGATGAATGCCATGACGACCTCCAGCCCGTAGCGCTCAAGCAGCACCAACCATTGCTCCCAAAACCTTCATTTTATTGAACTATCGAACTATTGAACACTATGAAACCGAATCCACGCGCTACAGCTACAATCGGGGAAGACGCGCCATACCAAAAACCATAGGCGCGTCACCTACCACTACTGCCGAACGCAACATCGCCAAGATCGCAAACTTTTGCCGAATTTGCCGAATATTGCCGAGGCACCCAAGAAGAGGAAGCATTCATGAGCGACGCAACCGTTGCGAAGAAACCGCGCGAAACCGACGATGTGCCGGTTCCGCCGACGCTGCGCAAGTCTTTGAAGAATCGTCATATTCAATTGATCGCATTGGGCGGCGCGATCGGCACCGGCCTGTTCTATGGTTCCAGCGAGTCGATTCAGCTGGCGGGCCCGGCCATTCTGCTCGCCTATCTGATCGGCGGTCTGGCGATTTTCCTGATCGTGCGCGCCCTGTCCGAAATGGCGGTCGAGGATCCGAAGGCGGGCGCGTTCAGCTATTACGCCACGCAGTACTGGTCGAAGCGAGCCGGCTTTATTTCCGGCTGGAATTACTGGTTCAACTACGTGCTCGTGGCCATGGTGGAGTTGGCCGTGGTTGGCTCGTTCGTGAATTACTGGTTCCCGAACATTCCGAAGTGGGTGTCGGCGGCGGTGTTCCTGGTGGCCATCGCGGCGCTGAATCTTATGGGCGTGAACAAGTTCGGCGAATTTGAATTCTGGTTCGCCATCATCAAGATCGTGGCCGTGCTTGCCATGATTTTCGGCGGTTTGTATGTGATCATCGCGAATGTGCCGACCGCTTCGGGCATTCGCGCGTCGTTCGCCAACTGGTTTACCGTTGACGGCGGATTCCTGCCGCATGGCTGATGTCTCGCAATGCGGACGGCACGTGGACCGGCCTGCTGATGGCGCTGGTCGTGGTGATGTTCAGCTTCGGCGGCACCGAGCTCATCGGCATCACCGCGGGCGAAACCGAAAATCCGCGCACCACCATCCCGAGGCCACGAACGGCATTATCTGGCGTATTCTCGTGTTCTACATCTGCGCGCTCGGCGTGATTATGGCCGTGGTGCCGTGGAGCACGATCGACGGCAATTCCAGCCCGTTCGTGCAGATTTTCGACTCGGTGGGCGTGCATGCGGCCGCCGGCATTCTGAATTTCGTGTGCTTGACCGCCGTGATGAGCGTGTACAACTCCGGCCTGTACGCGAACTCGCGCATGCTGTATTCGTTGGCGAAGCAGGGCAATGCGCCCGCGTATCTGGGCCGCCTGAACAAGCGCGGCGTTCCGGTCGGGGGTGTGATCACGTCGGCCATCATCATTGCGATCGCCGTGGTGGTGGTGTTCGTGTGGCCTGATTTCGCGTTCAATTATTTGATGTCGATTGCCACGATTGCCGCTGCGATTAATTGGATCATGATCATGATTACGGAAATTAAGTTCCGTCGCGTTGTCGCCGCCGGCGACGGTCCGAATGATTTGAAGGGATTGAAGGGCCAGGAAGCACTTGACAAACTTGCGTTCAAGCTGCCGTTCGCCAAGGTGACGCCGTATGTGGTGATCGCGTTCATGCTGCTGGTCGTGGTGCTGATGTGCTTCTCCGCAAGCTATCGCATCGCAGTGGTCGCCGGCGTGATTTGGCTGGTCGTGCTGTTCGCCGCCTATCAGATCACACAGAAGCGTGCCTGAAGTCGTAAGGCAACAATGCGCCCATGCCTCAAGCGAGGGGCACGGGCGCTTTTTGATTTCAGATTACGATTTCTGATTCAGTTTTGATTTCCAATCTACGATTCCCGCTTTTCATTGCGTATTCCGCGACCGGCACGTTTCAATTCCAATTTCGCTTCCGTATCGTAGTTGACTTGCCAAACTTAATCGCTTAAGCTTTTCTTAAGCTTGACACTATACGATGTTGGGCGGGTATCGGCAAGCGGGATTACTGCAGCAAGGAGGCGGCAATGAGCGCGGAATCATACAAGGGCGGCGAAATCAACAGCCAGCAGGCCGAAGCCATCAGCACGCTCGCCTCAGCCAACGAATACAAAGGCAAATCGCGCATCATCACACTGCTCGAACTGCCCTGGGGCCGCAAGTGGAAGTATTTCCGTGACCAACTGCTCGCACGCTCCGCGGCCGCCGTCGCCATCGTGTGCGTCGTCATCTATATCGCAATACAGGTCCTCACGCCGGCCGTGACGCCGAAACTGTATGTGGCGGTATTCAATGACGCCGTAAGCCAGCAGGAAGCCGCAACCCTGCAATCGCAGGTCGCCAGCAAGCTCGACCTGCCGGAGGGTCGCAAGGGCGGCGTGCTCATCGACACCTACTTCTCCAGCGACGAAAACGGCATCAGCAAGCTGCAAACCATGATCGCCAACCATGAGATCGACGTGATCGTGGCCACCACGAAAACCTATAAGGAGCTGTCCGGATACGGCTATCTGACGAACCTTGATTCGTCGCTGACCGAATCGCAGCGCACGACGCTTTCCAGCGATTTCGTAACGTTGAAGGGGTTCAAGGATTCCGACGACCCCGATTACAACGGCAGCGGCAAGGGCAAGGCGGAACCGTTCGGCGTTTCCATGACGGATTTCAAACGTTGGGGCACGCTGAAATCCACAAAATCCGATGCGATCATCGGCATTGTGCAGGAATCGCAGAATCGCGGCATCGCACAGCAGTTCATTGATTATCTGAACGAATGATAACGAGGATTGCCGGATCTATTTCGTCATTTTCCAACAAATTATCCCAAAATAATTCACATATTATGCGACGTACATTGCAGATTCGTACCTTCAATTGAAAACGGTACCGTCGATTGAGAACGGTACCGTCGATTGAGAACGGTACCGTTTTTCGGTTTCGGCGAAGCTTCAGCAACACCTCGGCAAAGCCGATTTCAGCGCGGCAATCGCATTACAGCGCCTCGACCTCAAGCACAATGGCTTCAAGCGGCCACAGCGGCGGCACCTGCAGGCCGATTTCGCCCAGCAACTGGCCGGAGACCTTGAAGCTGTCCATCTGCGCCGCGGAAATCCACTGCGGGGTGTTCCAGCCCCAACGCACCTCGCCGACCTCGTCGCGCAAACGCACGCGGTACATGCAATCGGGGTCCAATCCCGGCATGCGCAGGCGCTCAGTAAGCACGTCACGCAGGTTGGCGACGGTCGCCACCACCCACACGGCCCGCTTGCCGTCGTCGGACACCACACCGCGGCCGCGCAGCGCCGGATCCTTGAAGTCCGCGTGCATCACCGTGCCGTGGTGCAGCACTCCACGCAACTCCTTGTACAGCGACACGAATGCGCGCTGCTGCTCGACCTCGTCATCGGAGCATTCAAGAATGTTCCATTCGAAGCCGGAGCAGCCTTCCAGCGAAATGGCCGCACGGTAGCTCAATTCGGTGGCACGCCAGGTGGAGTGTGCCGGCGACGGGCCGACATGCGCGCCGATCATTTCCGGCGGCACCACGAGTTCGGTGTAGCGCTGAATGTCCACGCGATCGCGTGGATCGTTGGAATCGGATCCCCAAATGCGATCGGCATGCTGCAGAATGCCGGCATCGGTGCGAGCGCCGCCAGACGAGCAGCTTTCGATTTCCAGCTTCGGGAATTGCGATTTCAGATCGTCGAACAACCGGTAGCAGGCTTCCGTCTGCTCATGCAGGCCGTATCGGCCGTTATGCACCGGCTCGGTGACGTCACGATTGTGATCCCACTTGATGTAGTCGATGCCGAGTTGCTCGACCAGCGCCGCCATCTGCCCGCGCACATGCTCGTAGGCGGCCGGATTGGCCAGATCAAGCACATACTGGGTGCGGTAGGAGACGTCTTCACGGTACGGCACCGCTTCAGGCGCGGCGAGAATCCAATCCGAATGCTCGCGGGCGCAGTCGGAATCGAGGTTCACCATTTCCGGCTCGAACCACAGGCCGAACTGCATGCCAAGGTCGTGCACATGCTTAGCGAGATTGTCGAGGCCGTTCGGCCAGACTTCCGGATCGACCACCCAATCGCCGAGGCCCCTGGTGTCGTCACGACGTTCGTGAAACCAGCCATCGTCAAGCACGAAACGTTCGACGCCGATGCTTGCGGCACGGTCGGCCAGCTTGATGAGCGTGGCTTCGTCATGGTTGAAATACACCGCTTCCCACGTGTTGATGGTGAACGGACGAGGGCTTGACACATGCTTCGGCAGCGAGCGCAGCCACGTATGGAGCGTGCGGCCATGCCGTCAAGACCAGTTGCGGAGTATGAGAAGCAGACCTGCGGAGCCTCATACGATTCGCCGGCCGCAAGCTGAATTTCACCGGGGCCGAGCAGTTCGCCGGCGCCGATCAGCGTTTCATGGGGCGGCAGATTGTCGATGCGGTACGTCTGGTTGCCGCTCCACGCCAGATGGCAGGCCCACACTTCGCCGCTCGCCCACTTCGGTTCGCCGTCGGATGCGATGAACATCCACGGGCTTTCATGGCTGGTTTTGCGTGGCGACATTCGCGCGTCACGGACCCGGACGGCATGGCGGCGGTGCGCGGCTGCTTTTCGAGCGGCCAACGACCGGTGAATTGCGTGAGCGTGTCTGCACGACGGGGCATCGGCATAGTAGATTCCAGCCAATTGACGGTCAATGGCTCGTTTTCGCTGTTTTCGCCGCCATTCGCACCGTCGATATTACTGACGGTCTGTTCGACCATCGCAAGTCCGCCCTTTTTCAGCGAAAGCTTGAGATTGAGACGTACTTTATTCACGCTATCTTCCGCAGCGACGGTGATTGCCGTCGCCTCGGTTTCGCGATCTTCCGCGGCAAGGAATGTGGTCACGGAAGTCCAGCGCACGAACACCGGGCGTCCGCCACGGTAGGCTTCCAGCCCCGGACGGCCGGCGAACGCTTCGGCGCCTTGTGGCAGCAGCGATGGACGCAGGGCCGCGTCGGGCTTTTCGTTCGGAGGGGTGATTCTCAGCGTCATGGCGTCAAGCTGGGTCAGCGCGGCTTCGTCGGGCGAAAGGCCGAAGTCAGCACCCCAGTATTCGACTTGCGGCATTTCGTCGGTAGGGGTCTTCAGCACGATGCACACGCCATCTCGGCGCAGCACGGCATGGGGTCCCTGATCAAACATCGTTGTCTCCTTCGGGTATGGAAAATGCAAGCCAGGCACACCTGCCCAGCTTTTCAGGCTTTTGACTTTTAACTGGATTCAGTATATATTAAGCGCTTAAGTATTGCAAAAACGGCGTGACGCCAACGCAGCCGCTCCGCCGAATTACGAACATGCATTAAAGTGAGGAACCATGGCGAACATCTTCAGTCAAGACAATCCCTTCAACGATCTGATGAGCACCATCGGCGACATGGCCATGATCAGCGTCGCATGGACGGTCTTCTCCATCCCCATCGTAACGATCGGAGCGTCCACATCCGCCGCCTGTGAAGTCGCACGCGAACTGCAGACAGGCTCATCCAAGGGCATTTTCCGCAGTTTCTGGGCCGCGTTCAAGCGCCGCTTCCCCACCAATCTCGCACTGACCGCCATTCTTGCGCTGTTCTGGGGACTGGCATTGTTCGACCTATGGTATCTGTCGACGCAGTCCGGCAACACCGTCGCGATCCTGTATGGCGTGACCCTCGCGGTGATCGCGGTGATCGGCTCGCTGTTCGCCTTCATCCTGCCCTTGTCGGGCCGCAGCAAACTCAGCGTGGGCGAGCAAATCAAGCAATCCGTCAAACTCGCGTTGATGCGCCCTCATATCGCATTTGCGGTGCTTTTGCTGGACATCTGGCCGATTATCGTGGTATTGATAGCACCGCAGCAGACGTTGATACTCATCCCCCTATTGTGGATTCTCGTCGCGGCCGGAGCGAGCTTCTATCTGCAGATGATGCTCGTGCGCAAAACGTTCGCCCTCAAATAAAAAAAATGCGATTGCCGCACATGAGCAATCGCATTTTTAATGCGCAATCGCAATGTAATTCACCATCACACCTTCTTGCGCACCTTATTGCGCGGTTTATCCCACGGTTTATTGCGCTGCCGGAGCGGGACCGGTCGAAGCGCGGGCACGTAATTCGTACGGCCCTTCCGATCAGAATGCCCCACGCGCTCACCGTCGATCAGCTTGAGCAGCAATCCGGCGGCTTGCTTACCGGTATCGACCACATCACGGCCCATGGCGGTCAGATTCGGATAGGCCGCGGTGCACATGAAGGAATCATCCCACGACATGATGGAGATTCCTCCGGCACTTTGATGCCTTGCGAAGCTGCCACGCCAAGGCCTGCCAACGCCATCACATCATTGTCGTAGATGATCGCCGTCGGATGCTCTGGGAACGACAGCAAACGCTTCGTGGCCTCGCTACCGGTTTCCGGCGTGTAGTCGGTGTGCAGGCAGCGGTAACGCATGCCCAGCTCGGAAGCGACATCTGCAAAGGCGGAATCACGAATATACGAGTGCGCAAGCGATTCGGGACCGCCGACGCGGGCGATCTGACGATGCCCGAGATCATACAGGTATCGCACCGCTTGGCGCACGGCATCGGCATCGGCGCTTGACAGGCTCGGCAGATTGCCGGCCACGGAAGCGTCGGCGATGGCAAGCACCGGCATTTCCTCATGCTCCTCAAGCAAGGCGACGCAAGGATCGCCAAGTTCCACATTGACGAGCAGCATGGCATCGACGTTGCCGGTGGCGATCCAATCGTCGATGATCGCAAGCTTCGCATTCTCGTCAACGGCCATGCGTACCAGCAAGGAATAATCGTATTTTTCCAACTCGGCGCCAAGACCGGAAATAAGCTCCATCATGTAGGGTTCGACGGAAAGCAGCTTCGGGTCGTAACCCAACACCAGACCCACGCGCTGCGTCTTCGACTTGGCCAGCGCCTGTGCCGCGCCATTTGGCTTCCATCCCAGTTCGCGTGCGACCTTCAACACCTTGTCTCGGGTCACATCGGAGACACCAGACTTGCCGTTGAGCGCATATGAAACGGCGCTACTGGAGACCCCTGAAGCTCGGGCAACGTCAAAAATCGTCACCTTGCTTTTTGAATAGGCATGTCCGCGTCCTTCAATTTCTTTACCCTAAATCGCAACTTAAACGATTCATCTACATCATACAGTAAAAGCGCCGACCAACCTCTTGAAAAGTCAGTGCTCACAACACTTTCGTCTCTTAAGGTCGGTGGCGCTTCAACTTATGTTTTTACTCAACCGAACACGTCAACTGAAATTTCAGTAGTCCTCTCTCTGCTCTTCTACCGCTTCAGCAGACGGCGTATTCGAAAATCCTCACCATTCGCGCTTCAGATCGTTGGCGGAACGCAGCACGTTGGCAGCTGCGAACGCGCTCGGATCAGCAAGCGCTGCAGCATCGGCGGTGGCGATGTGCAGCACGACGCTCTCGCCCGGAAGCAGCGAGACCATGCCCTCGGCCACCAAAGCCTTCGCGTCGACTTTGTCTGCCATGCAGAACAGGTCACGCACGTAGCTCTTAGCCGTAACGGTAAGTTCCACGCCATCTTCCACGGCTACGGCCGCAATGCTGAACGCTTCGGCCGGAGCGGTGAGCTTCTGGTCAATGATTTCGGTCGGATTGAAGATCACTCGGGCGAAGGCGTGTCGGACGGGGTCGCCACAACCAGCTCGTTGCCGGCATCCCCGTAGGAGACGATGTCCTCGGCGAGCGGCAGACCGATATGGCAAACGGCGCCAAGCTCAACATCGTCGAAGCTCTGGGTGGCGAGCACTTCGCCGGCCAGCGTGACGCGCTCGACCTTCCACGAGCCCTTCCACGCCTCACGGGTGTCGTTGAGCACGATGAGTTCAAAGTGGTCAGTGGCGGTCTTCACGCCTTCCCAGCTGTGGGTTTCACGGTATTCGTCGGACACGCGCGGCTGGATGGTGGCCAGGCGTGGCGCGAAGAAGTCGCGGGAAGCGTACCATACCGGCTTGCGATGTCCATCGAAGTCGACGGCCGCCCAGGAAACGACAGGCCAATCGTCGTTGAGCTGCCAAATCAGCGCGCCCGCGTGACCGGCTCGAGGGAGCGCATATGCTCCACGCCGAAACGCATGGCCTGCGCCTGCTGCAGCTGGCATGCCCAATGCCAATCCTCTATATCGGCCCAATTGTCGGTCGGAATCAGCCAGCTGTGCTCGCCGTCAGACGGTTTGCCGTTGACCACGCCGCCGAAGCTCACGTCGTCAAGATGGCCGGGAGTGATGTGCGAACGCATGCCGCGGGCCAGCTTGTAGTTGCCGCCCATGGCCTTCTGATGCACCAGCATCTGCTTGCCGAACGGTTCGAGAACCTCGTCGTGCACTGCGTTAGTGAGCGTGCTCCATGCCGGCGGGGCCTGATAGCCGAATTCGTCGGCGAAGCGCGGGGTGTACTGCGCGTATACGGTGTAATCGGCGCGGTTCCAAGCATCCCAGATGTGCATGGTGCCGTCGGTGTCGAAGTTGGCGCCCACGAACTTGGTGAAGCTCATCGGGGAGCTCGGCAGGTAGGCGGAGCGCGCCGGATCAAGTTCGGCGAGCAGCGCCGGGAACAGTTCGGAATAGTAGTAGTCGCCCCACGGCTTCTCACCGTAGCCGTATTCGTTGGCCGGGCGATCGTCGTCGCGCAGGGCCTGCTTGTAGCCGCCCCATTCGGAGTAGGCCACATAGTTTTCGTTGGATCCGTTCCACACAATCAGGCTGGCATGTTCGCTCAAGCGCGTGATGTGCTCGCGGGCTTCGGCTTCAACTTCGGCCTTGGTTTCGGCGTCTTCCGGATAGGCTGCGCAGGCCAGCATGAAGTCCTGCCACACCATGATGCCGTACTTGTCGCATAGATCGTAGAATTCGTCGGCTTCGTAGATGCCACCGCCCCATGCACGCACCATGTTGGAGTTGGATTCCACCAAGTCGCGGATGCCGCGCTCGTAATCGCGGTTGGACACACGTGCGATGAACGCGTCGTCCGGAATCCAGTTGTAGCCGTGCGCATGAACAGGCACATTGTTGACGTAAATCTGGAATGGACGGCCGACTTCATCGGCGCGGGTGTCGACATGCACGGTACGGAAACCGACATGGCCGTTCCAGGCGGCGGCTTCTGCGGTAGCGGCCTCACCGGCGGTGACGGCAACGTCGTATAGCGGCTGATCGCCGTAGCCAATCGGCCACCACAACTTCGCTTCCGGCACTGCAATCGTAATCACCGCGCTATCGCGCCCTTCCCCAACAATGCCGTCGGCAGCCAAAGCAACACCGAAACCGGAAATCTCCGCATGCACCGGCACCGCCTGACGCACGGGATGGGAATCATACGGGGACATAATGCGGCCCTTGCCCACACGTTCGATCTCGACGTGCACATTCAGCAGGCCGGTACCATCAGCGGCAACATCAACCAACGGACGCACGGAAACCAAACGCACGTCGGACCAGGAATCGATGCCAATCTCACGCCAGATGCCGGCGTTTGCCACATCGATGCCCCAATCCCAGCCGAAGGAGTAGCTCGGCTTGCGAATCTGGTTGAACGCGTGATGCTCGGTGTGCGGGTAGTAGCCGCGGGCCTGCTCCATACGGTCGGATTCACGCACCGGAGAGGTGAAGGTGACGGTCAGTTCGTTGGCTCCCTCTCGCAGCAGTTCGCGTACGTCCCAACGGTAGGAGCGGTGGAAGTTCTTGGTGGAGGCCACCGGGCGTCCGTTCAGCGCGATGTCGGCGATGGTGTCGAGGCCGTAGGCCACCAGGTCATGACGATCGGCGCGTTGTCGTACCAGTCGAAACGGCAGGTGAAACGCCAGTCGATGTCGCCGATCCACTGCTGATCGCTCTCGTTGGCGCCGTCGAACGGATCGGCGATCAGTCCTGCATTCAGCAGGTCCAGGGTCGCCTCTCCCGGCACGGTCGCCGGAATGCCGACGGTAAGCGTTTCACGCAGCGATTCTGGGGCGGCTTCTGGGTTGACGGCCGTCAGCGTCCATCCGTCTGCAAGTGGGGCAAACGTGCTGGGAATGTGAGACATGGAAAGTTCCTTTGTACGAAGAAGAGGGGCCACGCCGCGATGACTGTCTCGACGCGGCCCTTGATTATGGAAAAGGTTCAGTTCTCTCGGGTTTATTCCTTGACGGCGCCTGCTGCGATGCCGCTGTAGATCTGCTTCTGGAAGATCAGGAACAGGATCAGCATTGGCAGCAGCGTGATGATCACGCCGGCGCAGATCAGGTTGTACTTGCTGCCCATAGGACCGGTGAAGGAGTACAACGCGATTGCGATGGTCTTCAGATCGGCATTCTGCAGGTATAGGTTGGCCGCGTAGTATTCGTTGTACACGCCGACGCCTTCAGGATTGCGCAGGTCACGATTGCCGGCTTCAGCAGCGGCAGCAGGATCTTGTAGTAGACGGTGAAGTACGAGGCGCCATCCATGATTGCGGCTTCATCCATGGACACCGGGATATTCTCGAAGAATTGGATGAATACGTAGATGGAGATGACGTCGGTGCCGCACTGCATGAGGATGTATCCCCACATCGTGTTGACTGCGTGGAAGTTGACCATCATTTGTACAGCGCGACCTGCATTGCGATGCCCGGAAGCAGGGCCGCGATGGTGAACATGCCACGGATGAAGGTGTTACCGGGGAAGCGGAAACGGCTCAACGCGTAGGCAAGCATGGTGCCGATGATCGTGGTGACGATCAGGACTACAACCACCACGATGATGGAGTTGCGGAATGCGACTGCCATGTTCGACGTGGTGAACGCCTGCACATAGTTGTCGAAATTGAGCCAATTCTTCGGCATATCCATAACAGATGTGCTGTGGTATTCCTTGTCCGTCTTGGCGGCGGTCACAAAGCAGCTGACCAGAGGCAACAGCATCATGAATGCCACGAAAAACCAGGGAAAGATACTTGACGAAAACGAAGAAACCAATCTTGAACTTGTACCAGAAGCCAGAAGTCTTGGCTGCGGAGCGTTCCTTCGCGAGTGCCACTGCGTCAGTCATCATGCCACCGCCTTTTCAGTCTTGCTCGGACCGTTCTTGAAGATCGGAGCGTTCTTCTTGGCCATGCGGGCGCGCTGGCGCTCGATCTTCGCGGCCTTCTTCTTTGCCTTCTCCACACCGTCGTCAGCGTCCTTAAACGCGTAGTTGAAGAACAGTTGCTGCAACAGCGCGCAAATGAGAATGATGATCAACAGGACGATTGCCATGGCGGATGCCAGGCCGACCTTCTGGCTGGTGTGGGCGATGCGGTCCATGCGCACGAAGTAGGTGGCGGTGCCGTTCGCGCCGGTGGTGATGACGTACGGGCCTTCGAGGCGGACAACGAGCCGGTGATCGAAAGGATGACGTTCAGCACGAGGATGGTCTTGATGCCCGGCAGAATGATATGGCGGAACTGCTGGAACTTGTTGGCGCCATCGATTTCCGCGGCCTCGTACAGCGATCCGTCGATCGACATCATTGCGCCGATGAACAGGATCACGTTCTGCCCGAGGTAGCGCCAGATCGACGCGCCCACCAGCGACCAGTTGTTCACGCTTTGGTCTTTCAGCCAGTAGGGCAGACTGTCAAGCTGGAATCCGCACCATTGAAGCACAGTATCGAACACGTAACCACGTGTGTAGAAGAACTTGAAGATGAAGCCGACTGCGATGCCGTTGATCAGGTACGGGAAGAAGTAGATGGCCTTGAAAGCGCTGCCGCCGCGGACCTTGAACGCCAGCATGCTGGACAGGTACAGGGCCAGGCCAACCTGGATCAGCGCGCCGGCCATGTAGTAAAGGCTCAACTTCAGGGAGGAGAGCGTGTCGGGACGGGTGAAGACATCAATGTAGTTCTTGAGGCCGACGAATTCACGCGGGCCGATGTACTTCATCTTGTAGAACGAGTAGCCGATCATGGATCCGAACGGCCAATACGTGAAGATTACGAGCAGTGCGACCGGAACTGCGCAGAAGGCGACGATAATACCGGCCTTGCGCCAATCTCGGGGCTGCTTATTGAATGGGATCTCGACCTTCTCGGCCGGTTCCACTGCTGCTGCAGTCATGATATCCCCCTCAGGTGAGTTTTCTTCTCTGCCTTGTTGTTAGTGAAAGAAAAGGACTTCGACCGTTCCTGCTGAGAACGAGCCGAAGTCCTCAGTGATGATTGAAAGCAATCACAGATTGAGCATCAAGCTCACTTGGCGTCAACACCCTCGGAGTCGAGAGCGTCGTTCCACTTCTGGTTCCATTCCTGGACGAGTTCGTCATAGGTCTGGTCCTTGTTGGCAGCGTGCTCGACGATGCCCTGACGCGGGCGTCGCCGCCGTTCTTGAGGTTGAGCTCGGAATCAGAGTTGAGGTCGTTGAACAGATCTTCCTCGCCGGACTTGGCGGGTTCGTCGGCGATGAGCTCGACATCCTTGAAGTTGGCGTAGAGGTCAGGAAGCTTGTCGTCGTTGGCGGAGATCGGGATGCCACCCTCGTTGTAGGCGAAGTTGGACTTTTCGGTCATCCACTTGACGAAGATCATGGACGCTTCCTGATTGTCAGCGGAAGCCTTCTTGTTGATGCCGAATGCGTAATCCGGACCGGAAGACGCGTACTGCTTGCCGTCGACGGTGATCGGGAACGGCATGTAGCCGACGTCTTCAGCGTTGTCGCCAGCGGCCTGCATCTGGGAGACTGCCCAGGAGCCGAGCACCATGGTAGCGATCTCGCCGTTGTTCATCTTGCCCTTGGAAGATTCCCAATCGGTGGTGGAGTAATCGTCCTCAGTCAGACCATCGGCAACAGCGTCGTACAGAATCTTGTAGACGTTGTAGGCGTGGGTGCCGTCGCCCGGATCCTTGAACGGATTCTTGGTGTGCTCAAGCACCTGGTTCAGGTACTTGGCATCGCCGGTAGCGGTACCGCCAATGTAGTCATCCCATGCGCCCATGGTCCAACCAGCGGCATAGTTGGTGTACAACGGGATGGCCTTGGTCTTCTCCTTGATGGCCTTCAGGTCGGAGATGAACTCATCCGGGGTGGTCGGGCAGCTTGTCGATGCCGGCGTCCTTGAAGACCTTCTTGTTGTAGACGATGCCGGAGCGTTGCCGGTGGAAGCGATGCCATAGACCTTGTTGTCGTAGGCTTTGTCGGTGGCGTACTTGACTTCCTTCTTCACGTCGTCGAGGGAGCCGTAAGACAGGAAGTAGTTGCCCAGCTCGGACTTATCAACGGCCGGGATCATCATGATGTCGCCCCAGTCGCCACCCTGCAGACGGGTCAGCGCGCTGTTGGCGTAATCAGTGCCGCCTTCGATGGAGATCTTGATGTTCGGATACATCTCGTTGAACTCAGCGAGGTACTGCTTCCAGGTCGTGCCGCTGTAGTCGTCCTTGAGCATATCGGTACGGTTGCTGTACAGCTTCAGATTGGCCTTGATGTCCTTGCCGGTCTCGCCAAGGGTGATGTCCTTGTACTGGAGATCCGTGGACTGCGAGGAGCTGTCGCTGCCGCCGCAAGCAGCCATGCCCATCATGCAGGCGGCTGCGACGCCGGCTGCGACAATCTTCTTGAGATTCATCTTCTGATCCTTCCTTACGAATCACTGTTCATCACTTCGGGAGACTCGGCACCGATTCTCCGTTGGTGATGCCTTTCATCTCAGGCCTCTCTGCCTGCCCTTGATGAAGTGGTAATACTTACGATAACTGAACCCCTTAAGCTTGTCAAGCGCTTAAGTAGTGCGTCAATACCCCCCGCAATAAGTTTTACGATGCTTTCTCAACATTACGCGATTTTTGTTTTAGTCTGCAAAAAACGTTGATATTACTAGGCTTTCGATTACTTATCTGCAATCTAACAAGTATTCAGTAGGTTAACATTAATGCGATTAACGTAATTTTATTTACTGGAGTGTCGTTAAGCGCTTAAGTCATGCTGCGGTATCCGCAAAACGTTGGAGAATCAACAAAAAATTAGCATGTCACGTCTTCAAAATGACGCGACATGCCAATGTCGTTCAGTGCGATTTTCAGAAGCGCATCCGCAACTCCAACCTCACACGAGCAAAGCACTATGCACGAGACGCAATGAAATTGCGATACCACAGGAAGCTATCCTTCGGAATGCGTTCCTGCGTGGCGTAATCGACATACGTGATACCGAATCGCTTGGCATAGCCGAAATACCATTCGAAATTGTCAAGCAACGACCACACGAAATAGCCAGTCAGCGGCACACCCTCGCTCATCGCGCGACGAGCCGCGGCAAGATGACGCTGCAGGTAGTCGATGCGGTCAGCGTCATGCACCGACTTGCTGCCATCGTCGTTAACCACCAACTGATCCTTGCAGGCCATGCCGTTTTCCGTGACCATCAGCGGCACTTCGGGGTAATTATCGTGCACACGCACCAACAGATCATGCAGGCCATCAGGATCGATATTCCAACCCATATCGGTGTGCGGCCCCTCCGTCGGCAACCAGTCGACGTCGGACGCGCCAGGAGCCGTGGAAGCCTCCGTGGACTGCGGGAACTGCGGGCGGTCGCTCATAGCCAACAGATTCGTGGAGTAATAGTTGATGCCGAGCACGTCGATCGGCTGATGAATCTGCTCAAGATCGCCCGGCTGCACGAAACTCCAATCGCAGACTGCCCTTGGTGGATGGCGAACAGCTCGTCGGGGTAACGGCCGCGCAGCATCGGGTCAAGGAACGCGCGTTGGAGATCAGATCGAGACGATGGCAGGCGTCGGCGTCCCCGCGGTTCAGCGCAAGATTCAGTGTGACCGAACACTTGGCGCTCTCCCCCAGCTCGGCACGCACAGCCTGAACCATCAAGCCATGCGCAAGGTTCAAGTGATGCACCGCAGGGAATGCGCCCGGGCCGAGACCCAAACCCGGCGCATGCTCCTTTGCACCATAGCTCAAATATGAGGAGCACCACGGTTCGTTCAACGTGGTCCACGTGTCGACGCGGTCGCCGAGGCGCTTGGCCACCACAGACGTGTAGTCGGCTAGCGCGTATGCGGTTTTGCGATTCAGCCAACCGCCTTCATCACCCAAATACTGCGGCAAATCCCAATGATAGAGCGTCACGACCGGCTTGATGCCACTCTCCAGCAATGCGTCGACGATACGCTCGTAAAAGTCGAGGCCCTTGTCGTTGACGACGCCGTTGGGCGTTGGCATGATGCGCGGCATGGCGATCGAAAAACGGTAAGCATCAACGCCGAGATCCTTGAGCAGCGCCAGATCCTCGCGCCAACGATGGTACGAGTCCGTTGCCACATCGCCGGTATCGCCGGCTAGCGTGGCACCCGGGGTATGGCTGAACGTGTCCCAAATCGAGGGGCAGCGACCATCCTCGTTCGCCGCACCCTCAATCTGGTACGACGCCGTAGCCGTACCAAATACAAAATCCTGAGGAAAAGTGTTCTCCATTGCACGTCCTTCCCATGAAGCGGTTAAGATACTGTGTTTCATATAATAAGTTAGTACTCCGGACACGGCACGTAACGGCCACCACCGCACCCGTCATGAAGCAACCGACTGCGTGTCTTTTCATAAAGTCGGTTAAGATATTGCGCGTAGGCAATCGTATCGTTCACATCAGCCAGGCGACGACCGCCAGCTGGAACGATATCAAGAACTGACCGAAATCTCTGCCGTTCAGCCAGTCCTCCATGTATTGCGGCAACAGGCACTGCCGCAATCAGCATTGAAGCAATAGGGGAACTCTCACATGCAGCATATTTCTTTCAACAATCCGAATCTTCGTCATATGGGACGCGTCAGCGATGCCGTGGATCCAGTCACGCACGCGCCATTCCAAACATGGGCATTCCCGTACACGCAAGTGTCATTCCGTTGCACTGGAACATACATCGGCGTACGCCTCGTCAACTATTGGGGGTACGGGCGAGCCACTCTAGGAGCCATTGTTGACGGCCTGCAACTGCGCATTCCCGTCCCCATCGACACCGAACATGACGCCGTCACGCTGAAAAACGGCTATCCCAGCCGCGTGGAACCAACGAAACCAGCAGAACCAGCAGACATGCAGCACAGTCAATCCGACGTTCGCAAACCCGTATACGTCACCATTGCCGAACAATTGCCGAACATCATGCATGAAGTCACGATTTTCAAACGTCAGGATGAAGGCAACAATCGCTACGACATGATCAGCATCGAGCTTGACGACAATGCGCAACTACTGCCGCCCAGCGCCACTAAGCCAAGCCGTCGCATGGAATTCTACGGCGATTCCGTGACCTGCGGCGAACGTTGCGAGGCACTGTGCTACGAGGGGCAGGCAGATCCCGACGAGGATTTGAGCGGCTACAGCAACTCTTGGTATTCGTACGCCTCAATCACCTCACGCAACCTCAACGCTCAAGCTCATCTAGTAGCGCAGGGCGGAGCCAGCCTCATCGACGGTATTGGCTGGTTTCACGCACCGCACTATCTCGGCATGGAAAGCATTTGGGATCGCAGCACCTACAATCCGGAATTCAGCGAGCCACAGCCGTGGGATTTTACGCGATACACGCCACATGTGGTGGTGGTTGCCTTGGGTCAGAACGATGCGCATCCACGCGATTTCATGGCGCTGGATTACGACAGTGCTGAGGCGCAGCATTGGCGTGCGCGCTATGTCGATTTCGTGCATGCGTTACGCGAGAAGTACCCGAAAGCGCTGATCGTGCTTACTACAACAATTGTGCGGCACGACGCCGCTTGGGACCGAGCGATCGGCGAAGTCTGCGATAAGCTTCGCGCTGAGGGCGAGTTTCACGTGAAACATTTTTTTGTATTCACGCAATGGTTGCGGCACGGATGGCCATCCGCGAGTTCCGGAAGACGAACAGATGGCCGCCGAACTGACCGCATACCTAGAATCATTCGGCCCGGATCTGTGGCAATAGCCTATGCATTCGTGACATATTTTTATTTGATTCGTTTCTGCGATTTTGGTGGCACAAATCGCAGAAACGTTGATTTTCCAACGATTTTTTTTATTTGACTGGTATTTGATTCGTATTTGACTGACGTGCGATCAGCAGGACTTCAATCGCAATATAAAGCGTGCGATTGCAGCACACTATAAGCACAGCAATCGCACGCTATGCATCGTCAACTATCGACAATCATGTGACGCAGCCGTTCAACGCAACTATCTAACGTGATTATTCAGCGTGATCAGAGTCGGTGTGATCGGTCAGGTCCAGCTTGAATGGGTGAGCAGGCAGATTATTGTCATTGAACAACGGTGCCGGACCCCAGCTACGCCATGCGTAGCGCATCATCACCGGCGCTGGCACTTCCGGCGTGGCCAACGTAATCGTGCCGATACTGCGGCTGTTGATCGGAATACCGAATTCCGTGGCGTTGTAATCGACCACGTTGACCTTTGCGTTGACCAGATCGTCAATATCGCAATCCACGAAAATCGCGGCGTAGGCCGGATGGAACACACCATCGGCACCGGCAAGCTCGAAACCGAACGTTCCGGCAGACGCACCAGCGAAGGCAGGCTCTTGGCGAACTCGTCACCAAAACTGTCGGGCGTAGTACCGCTGAAATGCAGGCCGTGCGCGTACCGGAAGAACAGGCGTACGCGGCCGCCTTCGTCGCAGCGGAAGCCCAGCACAGTCGGACCATACACCGGAATACGGCTCATACCATACACTTGGTGAAGCGCACAATTGCCGAGACGCTCGCCGGGCGTGCGCTTATCAACCGGGTGAATGTTGTTGTATTCACCGCAATCCATGGTGCAGATGGCGAACACGTTGTCGATGGACTGTGCGGCATCCCACTGGGCCTCACGCAGCACCGGCCACAGCATCGGATCGCCTTCGCCCTCGTCGACCTTCTTGTCGATCCACTGCGGCAGCTGCACGATCAGGAACGGCAGATTCTCGCTCCACAGCGCACGCCATTCGCCGATCATCATGCCCAACAGCTCACGGTAGGATCCGCAATACGGCTCGTCTTCCTCGCCCTGATACCATAGGAATCCCGCCAAGGAGTAAGGCACAATGCGCTCCAGCATGGCATGGAACGCGCCTGACGGACGCCACTGCGAGGTCGGCGTCATCGGCGGCGGCCACGGGCATTCGCCATACTGTTGGGTCAGCGTATCCCACGTCACATCAGGATCGTCTTCGCGGGCGGCTGCGATCGACGCATTCCACGTATCAGAACGCGACTGCCATTCGCCGTACTCCAAATCGAACTGTTCCTGCGTTTTACCTGCGATCGCCTGCTCATAGCGCGCAAGATAGCCGCGCCCGGATTCGCTGGAATTCAGTGCATCTTCGCTCGTCCAGCAACTGATCGACGTACCCCCGATATAACAGTCGATAATGCCGATCGGAAGGTCGGAATCAAGTTCATCACGCAGTTTTCGCGCAAAATAGTACGCTACCGCACTCATTACGCCACTATTTTCAGGCGATGATTCCTGCCAGCTTGCCGCATGTTCGTCGTTGCGATTGATCACACCGGTTTTCGGCACATTGTAGAAGCGCAGTAACGGATCGGCACAGTTATCGAGGGCTTCCTCGGCGTCTTCACTGTTGCGCAATTCAAGTTCCATATTGCTTTGACCGCCGGCCAGCCATACTTCGCCGATAAGCACATCATAATATTCGATGAAATCGTTGCCTGCGGTGACGCGCAACGTGTAAGGGCCACCTTCGGGCTGTGCTGGCAGCATGACGCGCCACGGTGAAAAACCGTTCTTGATCTCTTTGGAGGCGTACGCATGCGCCTGCACGATCACGGAACCATCGAAATCGCGGATTTCCGCGGAAACCTCAAGTCCGGCGCAATCGGCATCAAGCGCGCCGAACACGGCGATGGGCTTGTTACGCTGCAACACCATATGCGAGGCGAAAATCGCGGCGACGTGCAGAACTCCTGACGTGCTACGGTCTTCGGTAGGTTCAGCCGACGTTGTCATTTCAGAACCAGGTGCGGGACCAGTCGCAGTGACCATGACATCTCTTCCTATAGAAAAACCGTAAGAAACCGTACATATCTATCCTAGAACAATATGCGACAGAACATACAAAAAAAAGACCGCCACCCGTAAGGGCAGCGGTCTTGTAAAAGACTCAGCGATTAGCCGAATGAGCCACATCAGCCACGGGCGATCTTGCCGGTGAAGGTGGCCATATCAGCGTCGTCATCCTTGCCGTTGTTCCAGGAGAACATGCGCGCAGCTTCGGACCGACGGTCTCGATGCGGACGTTGCCGTACTCTTCCTGCAGGGCCTTGAACTTCGGAGCGCCAGCGTCCTGGTCCTCGATGAACTCCTTGGCGAAGGAGCCGTCCTGGATGCGCTGCAGGTGGTACTGCATGCGCTCACGCACGTGCTCGTCGATGCAGGTGTTGGTGTAGTCGCCGTACTGGGCGGTGTCGGAGCAGGACCAGCGAGCCTTGTTCAGACCACCCTCGTTCATGAGGTCGACCGAGCATCTTCAACTCGTGGCAGACCTCGAAGTAGGCGATTTCAGGCTGGTAGCCGGCGTCGGTGAGGACCTCGAAGCCCATTTCAACAAGCTTGTTCACGCCGCCCATGAGCACATTCTGCTCGCCGAACAGATCGGTTTCGGTCTCTTCGGTGAAGGTGGTCTTGATGGCGCCTGCACGCAGCGCGCCCAGAGCCTTGGCATAAGCCAAGGTGATGTTCCAAGCGTCGCCACGCGGATCCTGCTCCACGGCCACGACGACCGGGACGCACGGCCGTTGGCGTACTCACGACGAACGATGTGGCCCGGTCCCTTCGGAGCGACCATGAAGACCGGATGATCCTCGGACGGCTTGATGTAGCCGTAGTGGATGTTGAAGCCGTGAGCGAAGGCGACGCTGCGCCCGGCTTGATGTTCGGCTCGATGTCGTTGGTCCAGATGGTGCGCTGGTACTGATCCGGAGCCAGGATCATGATGATGTCGGCCTCAGCTGCGGCTTCCGGAACGGACTTGACTTCCAGGCCCTGCTCCTTGGCGTGCTCGACGGACTTGGAGGTCGGACGCAGGCCAACGACGACGTCCACACCGGAATCGCGCAGGTTCAACGCATGAGCGTGACCCTGGGAACCGTAACCGATGATGGCAACCTTCTTACCTTCGAGGACCGAGAGATCGCCGTCGTTCTCGTACCAGATTTGTGCAGCCATTGTACTTGGCACTCCTTTTTATGTAGTGGGGTGAACGCCTCCCGGCGCTCGGGTTTCTACCATTCGCAGATGAATTCGCGTGTTTTTGTGCATGGATTTTGTCCTGCAAACTGGGGTCTATCCTACTCCCGTCCCTTCCTAAATAAGCATTGAGTCCACAAAGTGGGCCAACGCCTAGCCGTGCGGCTCCCCCGACAATCAGTACTGCGATCCCGCATACGAAATATCCCAGTCATAAAACAACACAGCAACAAAAAGAAGCCACCGCGGTGAGACGGTGGCTTCCAACACGTTTCGCGCATATTGCGCTACTACGTTATTCAGCGGCCCTTAACATGCAGCCGCTACAGCGAAATCACTGAACCTGGGTACGAGCGATCTTGCCGTTGAAGGACTCGGCCATATCGGCATCGGCGTCCGTCTGGTTGTTCCAAGAGAACATGGCGCGCAGCTTCGGACCAACGGTCTCCAGGTGCGGGTGGCTGTACTCTTCCTGCAGCTCCTTGAACTTCGGAGCGCCAGCGGCCTGATCATCCATGAACTCCTTGGCGAAGGAGCCGTCCTGAATGCGCTTGAGCTGGTACTGCATGCGCTTCTTGGTCTCTTCAGTGATGACGGTGGAGGTGTAATCGCCGTACTGAGCGGTGTCGGAGCAGCTCCAGCGAGCCTTGTTCAGACCACCCTCGTTGGCCAGATCCACCAGCATCTTCAGCTCGTGGAACACCTCGAAGTAGGCGATCTCCGGCTGGTAGCCAGCCTCAGTCAGCACATCGAAGCCCATATCGCACAGGTGGTTGATGCCACCCATGAGCACGTCCTGCTCACCGAACAGATCGGTCTCGGTCTCCTCGGTGAAGGTGGTCTTGATGGCGCCTGCGCGCAGAGCGCCCAGAGCCTTGGCGTAAGCCAGGCACAGCGGCCAAGTCTTGCCATCCGGATCCTGCTCCACAGCCACAACGACCGGAACGCCACGGCCGGCGGCGTACTCACGACGAACGATGTGGCCCGGGCCCTTCGGGGCGACCATGAACACCGGATGATCCTCGGACGGCTTGATGTAGCCGTAGTGGATGTTGAAGCCGTGAGCGAAAGCCAGAGCAGCGCCCGGCTTCAGGTTCGGCTCAACGTCCTTCTTGTACACGGCGGCCTGGTACTGGTCAGGCAGCAGGATCATCACAACGTCGGCTTCGGCAACGGCCTCGGCAACAGGCTTGACCTCGAGGCCCTGCTCCTTGGCGTATTCCACGGACTTAGAGGTAGGACGCAGGCCGACGACGACATCCACACCGGAATCGCGCAGGTTCAGCGCGTGGGCGTGACCCTGGGAACCGTAACCGAGGATGGCCACCTTCTTGCCATCGAACACGGACAGATCGGCATCCTTCTCGTACCAGATAGTTGCTGCCATAATAGGCGCTCCTTTATTTTTCTTTTTTATAGCGATTCGGGACTTGCATTCCCGAACAAACTCGCGATATTTAATTCTTGTTTCGGTTGTTCACAGCGGGCGATGGTTCCTAGGAGATTACTCCCCCCGGATTGTGTCCGAGGAACCACCCCGCCTCTCCTGCGGAACTGTTTTAGTCCCGCTTTCTTTATATTGGTTGCTGACGTTCACATAGTGGTTATATTCGCGTCAAACGTTTAGTAAGGCTTCCGTCGATGTCATCTTGACACGTCGCTGAATAGCCGGTCAAACGGCACTTGGCGATTGATCACTTGGTGAAATCAACATCCTTAGTCTCCTTGCAGCTCAGCACCGCAACAAGGCAGCACACGGCCATCACGCCGAGGTACAGACCGACGGAGTGCACACCCCAGTGGTGGGACAGCCAAGTGGCGATGGTCGGCACGAATGCCGCGCCGACGATGGCGGCCAGGTTGTAGCCGATGCCGGAGCCGGAATAACGCACGTTGGCGTCGAACAGCTCCGGCAGGAACGCGCCGATCGGACCGAATGCGGTGCCCATCAACGCGAAGCCGATGCATAGGAACAGCAGGTTGGCGGCGAAGTTACGCTGGCCGACGACCGACGGATCAAGCAGGAACGGGAAGAGCAGCGCGAATGCCACGAGGCAGCAGGACGAGATGACGATCACGCGCTTGCGGCCGAATTTATCGGCGTTCACGCAGGAAATGACGATGAACGCGGCGAACACGCAGATGGCAAGCATCAGCATGAGCAGGTATTCACGATTGGTGAAACCAAGGTCTCCGCCGCCCTGCTCGACGGTTTTGGTGCCCCAAGCGAGGGACCAGGTTGCCAGCGTGTAGAACAGCGTGTAGGTGACGGCCACCAGGAACGTGGCTTGGATGACTTCCTTCCAGCTCTTCTTGAACACTTCGGTCAACGGGGACTTGACGACCTTCTTCTGCTCCTGGGCCATGCGGAAGATCGGGGTCTCCTCCATCTGCACGCGCACGACGAGGCCGACGATCACCAGCACTGCGGACAGCAGGAACGGCACACGCCAGCCCCATGCCAGCATCGCATCGTCATCGTTGAACGTTTCCAACAGGAAGTAGGTACCGTTCGACAGGAAGAAACCGATCGGAGCGCCCAATTCCGGGAAGGAGCCCATACAGCGCGCGCTTGTCTTCCGGAGCGTTCTCGGTGGCCACCAAAGCGGCACCCGACCATTCGCCGCCCAGACCGATGCCCTGCACGAAACGGCACAGGCACAGCGCGGCGACAGCCACAATGCCCCACTGGCTGTAAGTCGGCAGGCAGCCGATCAGGAACGTGGCGATGCCCATGGTCAACAGCGAAACCACCAGCGTGGTCTTGCGGCCCATGCGGTCGCCGAAATGGCCGAACACCAAGGATCCGAGCGGACGTGCAATGAACGCGATGGCGAAGGTCAGCAGGCTGGCCAGCAGCGCGACGGTCGGATTGGTGGTGTCTCCGAAGAACACCTCGGGAAATAGTTCGCAGCGGCGGTGCCGTATGCGTAGAAGTCGTAGAACTCGATGGCGGTGCCGACCATGGAAGCGGCGATCACGGGTTTCA
>ENA-OQAL01000053-OQAL01000053.1-human-gut-metagenome-genome-assembly--contig:-NODE-53-length-27412-cov-4.370057_pt1 | contig 27412 bp, 24 predicted proteins | sample MGYA00242491_ERZ504519 | MGnify/ENA primary metagenome ERZ504519 (study PRJEB26092, sample SAMD00036260) | human gut metagenome | host: Homo sapiens | study: EMG produced TPA metagenomics assembly of... | reverse complement strand
TTCATTTGCCAATGGTAATCCAAATGCAGAAACTAGCATTAACGTGCGTGGATTAACATCCTTAAACGGAGGTTCTGCTCTCGTGCTTGTGGATGGTGTAGAAACAAATGATATCTCATTAATCAACCCTCAAGACATTGAAAGCATTTCTGTTTTAAAGGATGCTTCTTCAGCAGCTGTATATGGTGCCAGAGCAGCATTTGGAGTTGTGTTAATTACAACCAAAAAGGAAAACAGGAGAGAAAATCACTTTTAACTACAATAATAATTTTTCATGGTCTACACCATCCAGATTACCCCATAGCTTACCGGCAGATCAATGGCTAAGAGCGATGAATAATGAATCTAAGAATACCAGTGGAACCCAATACTGGAGCGACGAACTAATCGCAGCTGTAGATGCCTATATGAAAGACCCTACTCGCCCCACAGCATGGGAAAATACACAAGGAAATAAATTTACAGCAAACGGAGAATGGGCCTACGCCGGAAATACAGACTGGATGGATATCTTCTATAAGAACGCAGCCTTTATGCAACAACATAATGCGAGCTTAAGAGGTGGTAGCGAAAAAACCGCATACTATGCTTCTTTAGGATACAAAGGGCAAGACGGCTTACTGGCTTTTGGTACAGATACATATAAACGTATCAATATGTCATTTAATTTCACTTCAAAAGTAACAGACTGGTTAGAAATTGGATTTAGAACAAAATATAATAGAAGTGAAGTGAATGAACCAAACTCAAACCATTATACAAGTGAGGATCCTTATTATGAAGTTTACCGTGCATTCCCCTTCATCCCTGTATACTTGCCAGATGGAGACTTTGCTGCTGTAGCAGGCTCAAACTTCAACTTTAATATTGCAGGAATGCTGGCACAAGCCGGACGCAAAAAGAATGTATATGACGATATATGGTATACAGGATCGTTCAATTTAACTCCATTAAAAGGATTATCCATTAAAGGAGATTATACTGGGAACCGGCTGTTCAGAGATGAACGCGCTCATAATAAAACGATTTACCAGAAACAACCAGATGGATCACAGATTGCCAAAGGAGAACCCAACGGAGTTTCATTAAGAAAATATGATGACACTTATCAGGCATTGAATCTTTGGGCTGAATATAAGTTTGAATTGCCTAAATCTCATTCTTTTACTGCCATGGTAGGATACAACCAGGAAAGTAAAAAAACCAGCAATTTTTATGGCTATGTTACAGACTTATACCTGAATGATGCTCCTATTATTGACTGGGCAAACACCAAACAGAAACTAGAAGAAGAAGCTACCATTTGGGCAGTTCAAGGTGCTTTCTTCCGATTAAACTATGACTATGCTGGGAAATATCTGGTAGAAGTAAACGGACGTTATGACGGTTCTTCAAAATATGCATCAGATAGCCGCTGGGGATTCTTCCCTTCTGCTTCTTTGGGATGGAGACTTTCAGAAGAAAAGTTCTTTGAACCAGCTAAAAAGATTTTCGACAATGTGAAGCTACGCGCATCTTTAGGTAGCTAGGAAATCAGGTAACAAACAGCAACTTTGACTTCTTAAGCTTGATGGGATTCGAACAGCTAAATTATTTGATTGGCGGCAAACTTGCCAACGGTATTACTCCTGCTTCACTGGCATACAACAACGTAACATGGGAAAAAGTTACTACCGCAAACTTTGGTATAGACTTAGGATTATTAAACAACAGACTGACTGCTTCATTTGATTATTTCTTACGTTATACAAATGATATGGTCGTATCTAAGGCCTACCCTGCTACTATGGGATCTACAGGAGGTAAAGAAAACTTAGCCAATATGCGGACAAACGGTTGGGAGTTGACACTTAACTGGAATGATAATATCAACAATGTAGCCGGTTCTACTTTAAATTATAATATCGGCATTGGCATTTCAGACAGTTATTCAACTATCACTAAATATGATAACCCAACCGGATATCTTGGTGACTATTATGAAGGTCAACGTTTGGGAGACATCTGGGGATACGTAACAGAAGGATTCATTAAAGATGACGCAGAAGCCGAAGCAATGAAAGTACGTCAGAAACAAATCAGTGGTACCTGGATTCCTGGTGACATAAAATATGCAGATTTGGATGGTGACGGTGTCATTACTTACGGAAAAAATCAGCTGAATGACCATGGTGATAAAAAGATTATCGGTAATCAAACACCGAGATACCGCTTCAATATCAATTTAGGATTAAATTGGAAAGGATTTGATGTCCGAGCTTTATTTGAAGGTGTAATGAAAAGAGACTTATGGTTAGGAGATAACAATACAGTCTTCTGGGGATACACAGGTCAATGGTGGAGTGCATTAAATGAAACCCATATAAATGACGTATGGAGTGAAACCAATCCTAATGCCTATTTCCCAGTACCCACAAATACAACGAGAAGCCGTCAGATTCAAACAAAATACCTGCAAGACGCATCTTATATCCGCTTGAAAGATTTGACAATCGGTTATACTTTACCGACATCATGGGTATCTAAATTAGGTATCTCACAATTGAAAGTCTTTGCAAGTGGACAAAACTTATGGGAAGCTACCGGCTTATATAAATACTTGGATCCAGACTCTACAGGAGATACAAAAGATGATGGTAGCTTGGAAGAAAGAATGACGAAATATCCATTCTGCCGATCTTATTCATTTGGTATTAATGTTACATTCTAAATTTGCTTATTGTATTATGAAAAAACTATATTATATGCCACATTGTTGGCACTTAGCTTTCAAAGTTGTGACTACCTTGACAGGGAGCCGTTAGACTCAGTAACAAAAGATCAGTTCTTTACTACTGCGACTGGTACTGCCCTCCAGCAATACTGTAACAACTTCTACCCAAAACTGATAAAAGGTCATGGTGATCCCTTATCATATAGTTTTGGAATGCTGGAAAAAGAATTTGAGTCAGACAACATTTTTACATGGGAATATAACGTAAAAAGTTTTGGCTTGCATGTAGCTCCTACAGAAGCTAAAGATACAGAGTGGCAATGGGAAAATATACGTGCATGCAATGATTTCTTGATGAACTATCAATCATCTCCAGCAACTCAGGCTGAAAAGAATCAATACGCAGGAGAAATCTACTTCTTTAAATGCTTAGATTACTTTAATAAGTTAAGTGTATATGGTGATGTTCCTTGGTATACCACAGTCTTGAACCCTGGTGATGAGGAAATGTATAAAGGACGTGATTCAAGAACACTTGTAGCTGACAGCTTACTTTTAAATATTGAAAAGGCCATCAATCTGCTTTCTCCTAAATCTAAAGTGGGAGTAAGCCGAGTTTCAAAAGACGCAGCTATTGCATTAAAAGCAAGAATGTGCTTATTTGAAGGTACCTGGAGAAGATACCATAACATAGAAGGCGACGTAAAATTCTTGCAGGAAGCGTATGATGCTGCAGGCGAATTAATGAAAGAAGAATATGGCTACTCCATATTTAAAGGAAGCTCACCTAAAACTGCATATCATGAATTATTTACACAAGAAAACTATAATAATAATTCAGAGGTTATTTTAGCTAAAGAATATGATCCGTCTTTAGGTAAAGGTAATAATGTTACCAGACAAATTGGAGTAGGTGAAACTCCTATCGGTGCAAGCCGAGATGCAGTAGAAGATTACTTATGTGCAACAACAGGAAAACCTATCTCATTATGTGGATGTGAAGGACATACTACACACACAGGAATTATTGCGGAACTGGAAAACAGAGATCCTAGATTATTGCAAACCATAGCTACCCCGAAAGATGGAGAGTATACATACTATTTGCATGGTAAAGCAGCTAATATTGCCAATATCGTAGCAACTGGTGCGGATGGTTCTTCTTCTACAGGTTATGCTATTGCAAAATTCTATAAAACATCTGAGTTTTCTTCAGACCACCATAAAGGTAGCATTGACGCTCCCATTTTCAGATACGGAGAAATTCTTTTAATCCGTGCTGAAGCCGGAGCAGAATTAGGAGTACTGGATAATACAGAACTTGGAAGAACAATCAATGAACTTAGAAAGCGCGTTGGTTTCAATCATCCATTGACCGTTAACCCAGTAGCTGATCCAAAACTGGAAAAAGAATATCCAAACATCAAGGGTAGCAATGCTAATTTAATTCGTGAAATCAGAAGAGAGCGCCGTATTGAATTATTCGGTGAAGGTTATAGATACGATGACCTAAGAAGATGGGCTTGTGGTAAACGACTGGATGCTAGTGTAGTAGTAAGAGCTGGTATTATTCCTGATGTTAGTTTGTATACTACAGAACAAATAAACGATATGAAAGAAGAACTTGGCCTTACCTCTGAAGGAGCATTGGATATTTATGGAAAAAGAGTAAAAACACAAGCTGTATTTGAAGAACCAAAACATTACCTATTATCCATTCCTATCAATGAAATTTCCATCAATCCTAACTTAGCTCCTAACAACCCAGGTTGGTAATATTACACAAATCATTATAGATAAAGATGGCTTATGAAATTATTTTCTCATAAGCCATCTTTTCTTTATACACAGTTGACTAGCAACCTGAAATTTCGTATTTTTGCCCAATCAATTGAAATTACGTAATTTTATCAAGATGAATCAAGAATTCGAGCTTATCGCCAAGACCTTCCAGGGACTGGAAGAAGTTCTGGCACAGGAACTCACGGAATTAGGAGCCAGCAACATTGAAATCGGACGACGTATGGTTTCTTTCACCGGAGACAAAGCCATGATGTATAAGGCTAATTTCTGCCTTCGTACTGCCATCCGTATCTTAAACCTATCAAACATTTTACTGCGAAGACTGCGACGAAGTATATGAGGCCGTAAAGAGTATCGCATGGGAAAACTATCTAGACAACATGAGTAGTTTCTCGGTAGATGCCGTAGTGTTCTCTAATGAATTCCGTCATTCTAAATTCGTGGCATACAAAGTGAAGATGCGGTAGTCGACTATTTCCGCGAAAAGACAGGCAACCGTCCTTCCGTACGTATCAGTAACCCGGATTTGGCTATTCACATCCATATTGCAGAGGAAGAGTGTACACTTGCCTTGGATAGTTCAGGTGAATCACTTCACCGTAGAGGATACCGTCAGGAACAGGTGGAAGCACCGTTGAACGAGGTATTAGCAGCCGGTATGATTCTGATGACAGGCTGGAGAGGTGAATGTGACCTGATAGACCCGATGTGTGGTTCAGGAACTATACCTATCGAAGCCGCTTTGATTGCACGCAATATCGCTCCGGGTGTATTCCGTAAAGAATTCGGATTCGAGAAATGGAAAGACTTTGACCAGGATTTGTTTGATGCTATCTACAACGATGACTCACAGGAGCGTGAGTTTACTCATAAGATTTATGGATACGACAACAATCCGAAAGCAAACGAAATTGCTCAGCATAACGTGAAAGCTGCAGGAGTAAGCAAGGATGTCATCCTGAAAATCCAGCCATTCCAGCAGTTTGAGCAGCCTGCACAGAAAAGTATTATCATCACCAACCCTCCTTACGGAGAGCGTATCTCGTCAGAAGATTTGCTGGGACTTTACCAGATGATTGGTGAACGCTTGAAGCATGCATTCACCGGAAACGACGCCTGGATTCTGAGCTACCGTGACGAATGTTTTGACCAGATTGGACTGAAGGCTTCTATAAAAGTACCTTTGTTTAATGGAGCATTGGAGTGTCAGTTCCGTAAATACCAGTTGTTTGACGGGAAGTACAAGGAATTCCGTTCCGACAACAGTGACAAGGAGTTTAAGCCGAAACGTGAAGAAAGACCGGCACGTCCACGTCGTCAGGGAGAAAAAGTGGAATATGGCCGTAAGGAGCGCAAAGACGGAGGTCGTGGAGAACGGAAAGAAGGTTTCCGCAGCGACCGTAAAGAAGGATTCCGTAAAGATGCTGACCGCAAAGAAACATTCCGCGGACGCAAAGCAGGCGACGGAAAAGAATTTACTCGTGAACGCCGTAAAGAATTCAAATATAAGGAAGATTCGAAGCCACGTACTCCGCGTCCTTCTACAGACGACGGACGCCCGAAAGCGGCTCCTGCCCCACGCTACATGCACAGACGCCGCAGCGAGGAGGAAGGTAACTCACAAGATTAAAATAGACAGAACATGAAACGTATATACTTTTTATTCTTTTTGTGCTGTATGACCACTCTCGCCACTTTTGCCCAGGAAAAGAAAACCTATACACTGGAAGATGTGATTCCGGGCGGAAACAATTATTTCAACTTAGTCCCTGAAAACATTCCGGGACTGCAATGGTGGGGAGATGTATGTGTACGTGCGGATGTGGAAAACATCCGCAGCATTCAGTTGAAAGATGGCAAGGAAAGCATACTTGTCACACTGGAAGAGATAAATCAGGCCATTGAAAAAGGAGAGAAGCCCTATCAGCTGTCACACGAACTAAAACCGCTTCGCAGCCTGATGTCGGCTTCATTGCCTTGGTCAGAGCGTAAAGTCATAGTATTTCAACAGAACAGCTATTGGGTGGAATATGACTTCGGACAGAAAAAAATTACGAACATATCCCGCCTGAACGAAAAAGCTACCAATCTTGACTTTTGCAAAACCAATGACAAAGTGGCCTATACCGTCGGTAACGGTTTGTTTGTAACTGGCAAAGGGGAGGAAAGTCACCAGATTAATCCTTCACAAACAGAAGAAGGGGTAGTTTACGGACAAGCTGTACATCGTAACGAATTCGGTATTTATAAAGGTACATTCTGGAGCCCGAAGGGAAGTTATCTGGCTTTCTATCGCATGGACCAGAGTATGGTCACAGACTATCCTCAGGTGAATACATCGACCCGTATCGCGACTCTTGAGCCGGACAAATATCCGATGGCAGGAATGACCAGCCACAAAGTGACGGTAGGAGTATACGATGTAAAGACTGGAAAAGTAATTTACCTGCAGGCCGGTGACCCGACCGACCGTTATTTTACCAATGTCAGCTGGTCGCCCGATGAGCAGCATATTTATGTTATCGAACTGAACCGTGACCAGAATCATGCCCAACTTGTATGCTATCAGGCTGCCACAGGCGAACGGGAAGGGGTATTGTATGAAGAAAAGAACCCGAAATACGTAGAACCTCAGCATCCGCTGGTATTCCTGCCGTGGGACGAAAGTAAATTTATTTACCAGAGTCAACGCGACGGTTTCAACCACCTGTATCTGATGGATACGAAGGCAAAAGGAGAAGGTACATGGAAAAATGGCAAACTGGAAGGCACTACCTATCTGGAACACCTGAAAGTAACTCCTTTGACACAAGGCGACTGGCTGGTGCAGGATATTCTTGGATTCAATGCAGGAAAGAAGGAAATTATTATCGGTAGCACAGAAATATCTCCGCTGCAAACCAATCTGTTCAGCCTCAACGTCAAAACTGGAAAGCGTACATTACTGGGAGAAAAAGACGGTATGCACCGGGCTTCTCTCTCTGAAAGCGGTACTTACCTGATTGACAACTTCTCTTCATTTAATGTAGGACGTGAAATCACTTTACTGCCAACCAACGGAAAGAAAGGAACTACATTACTGAAAGCTGATGACCCGATGAGCAGCCAGTTTAAGTTACCGGAAATTACCATCGGTACCTTTAAAGCAGCTGACGGAACAACAAACTTGTATTATCGTCTGATTAAGCCCGTAGACTTTGACCCGAACAAGAAATATCCGGCCATTATCTACGTATATGGTGGACCGCACGCACAGCTCATCCACAACACGCGTTTCTACGATGCCAGAGGATGGGATTTATACATGGCTCAGAAAGGGTATGTGATGCTGACAGTAGACAGCCGGGGAAGTGATAACCGAGGACTGGCTTTTGAGAACTGTACATTCCGCCACTTGGGAGTAGAAGAAATGAAAGACCAGGTGAAAGGTGCCGAGTTCCTGAAATCACTGTCTTATGTAGACGGTGAACGAATTGGTGTACACGGCTGGAGCTTCGGTGGCTTCATGACGACCAACCTGATGCTGACTTATCCTGACATCTTCAAGGTAGGTGTAGCTGGAGGACCAGTCATTGACTGGAAGTTCTATGAGGTGATGTACGGTGAACGTTATATGGATACTCCGGAAACTAATCCGGAAGGATACAAGGGTTCCGACTTGAAACAAAAGGCTGGCAACCTGAAAGGCCGTCTGGAAATCATTATCGGAGGTACAGACCCCACTTGTGTTCCACAGCACAGCTACTCATTCCTGAGAGCTTGTATTGAAGCTGGTACCCATCCGGATTTCTTCGTTTATCCGGAAGACGGACATAACATGATGGGACGTGACCGTGTACACCTGCACGAACACATCACCCGCTATTTTGAAGACCATTTGAAATAATAGACTAAAAAACAGATACATATATGAAACTTTTACTTTTAGGTTCAGGAGGACGCGAACATGCACTGGCATGGAAAATCGCACAAAGCCCGAAAATTGAAAAGTTATACATCGCTCCGGGAAATGCCGGTACGCGTGAAGTAGGCGAAAACGTAGCTATCAAAGCCGATGACTTTGAAGGTATCAAGCAGTTTGTAACGGCCCACGGCATTGACATGGTAGTAGTAGGTCCGGAAGACCCATTGGTGAAGGGGGTATATGATTTCTTCAAAAACGATGACGCATTGAAGCAGGTACCGGTTATCGGTCCGTCAAAGGCTGGAGCCGTACTCGAAGGAAGCAAGGAATTTGCCAAAGGTTTCATGCAGCGTCATCATATTCCGACTGCCGGATACAAGAGCGTAACTGCAGCCAACCTGGAAGAAGGACTGGCTTTCCTGGAAACACTGGAAGCACCCTACGTGCTGAAAGCTGACGGATTGTGTGCTGGAAAAGGTGTATTGATTCTCCCCACATTGGAAGAAGCCAAGAAAGAACTGAAAGAAATGCTGGGCGGAATGTTCGGAAATGCCTCTGCTACAGTAGTTATCGAAAAGTTCCTAAGCGGTATTGAATGCTCAGTATTCGTACTGACTGATGGAAAGAACTACAAAATCCTGCCAGAAGCCAAAGACTACAAACGTATCGGCGAAGGTGACAAAGGATTGAACACAGGCGGTATGGGTTCTGTTTCTCCAGTTCCATTTGCAGATGCAGAATGGATGAAGAAGGTGGAAGACCGTATCATCCGTCCTACTGTTGAAGGACTGGCTGCAGAAGGTATCGATTACAAAGGATTTATCTTCTTTGGACTGATTAACGTAAAAGGTGAACCGATGGTAATCGAATACAATGTACGTATGGGTGACCCTGAAACAGAAAGTGTCATGCTTCGTATCAAGAGCGACTTAGTAGACTTGTTTGAAGGGGTGGCTCAGGGCAACCTGAATGAAAAGACCCTGGAAATTGACCCGCGCTCAGCTGTCTGTGTCATGCTGGTATCTGGCGGCTACCCGGAAGCTTATGAAAAAGGGTTCCCGATGACGGGTATTGAAGAAGCAAAGGCAGGAGGAAGTATCGTATTCCATGCTGGAACAGCCTTGAAAGACGGACAGGTGGTTACTGCCGGAGGACGAGTTATCGCAGTTAGTTCCTACGGAGCCAACAAGGCAGAAGCTCTGGCACAGTCTTTCCAGAATGCAGGCAAGATCTGTTTCGAGAAAAAATATTTCCGTTCAGATATCGGGTTTGACCTGTAACACATGCTTGCCCGAAATAGATTTCAATATGAACTGGCCACCGGAAGGGCTACTCTTCCGGTGACCATTATCATCTGTCTTATCATGTATGGTATTACCTATCAGGAAAAGACAGATTTACTTTCTTTGGCCATTCACGGAGCCATAGTCTACTGCCTGATTGAGTTGAATACCACGTTTTCACTCATCCGGACACGTACAACACTTCATGCGGCCATATTTCTATTCTTTTTAAGTGGGCTACCTTTTTTGCACGCCTATTCACATGAGCAATGGATTCCCTTATTGTTCACCGTATCTTTCTCTTATTTATTCCGAAGCTATGAATCGGTATATGCTCCGGTTCCTATTTTTCATAGCTTCCTCTGTCTCGGTATCAGCAGTTTTCTACTTCCGCAAGTGCTATACTTTGTCCCGCTGATTTATTTCTATATGATTGGTTTAAGGGCTTTTACCCTCCGTACATTCTTTGCAGGGCTCATCGGTCTCCTCCTTCCTTATTGGATTGCATTGGCCTATCATCTTTACGCTGGAAACATGGAAGAAACCTGGCTACCTTTCAAAGCACTTACCTGTTTTTCTCCAATCGACTATTCTATTCTTTCTTTACCGCAATTAATTTCCGGAGGTATTGCAATCTTATTCATAGCCATTTGTAGTATAGAATGTATACTACATAGTTACCAAGACAAAGTACAAACGCGTATCATGCTCCGTGTCCTGATAATTACAGGAATAGGCACATTAGCTTGTATGCTACTTCTGCCTTCACATTTCAATACTTATTTTCTTATGACATTAATCGTAGGTTCCGTCATGGGTGGTCACTTACTGGCACTGACCTTCAACCGGTTTACCCGTATCTTTCTTTGGGTATCCCTTGGAATCTGGACCTGCGTATGTATCATGAATTTATGGATGCATTTATTCAATTTCTAATAGACTGGGGATACTGGGGAATGTTTCTCTCTGCATTCCTGGCCGGTACCATCCTACCGTTCAGTTCGGAAGTTGTGCTACTAGCCTGCATCGGATTAGGATTGGACCCTGTATGGTCCACACTTTTCACAACTGCAGGAAATGCACTCGGAGGTTTTACCTGCTATTGGATAGGGCGAATTGGCAAAACTGAATGGATTGAAAAATACTTCAAAGTAGACAAAAAACAAATGGACAAAGCCATCCGGTTTATTCACGGAAGAGGGTCGTGGATGGCCTTCTTCTCTTTTCTTCCCGTCATTGGAGACGCCTTACTTATTGCACTGGGATTTATGAGAGGCAATGTATGGATTACCACTATTGCTATGACTATTGGCAAACTGGCACGCTATGCCATCATCGTAGCCACAGCCTTGGGAGTATTCCGATTCATCGGATAGAAAACCAATGCAAATTTTTCATGCTCAAAAGATATGACTATCTTTGCGAAAACGACCGAAAATCGTCTACGAAAAAATTAATAGGAACATGAAAAACTTCTTTGCATCTATTACTTGTTATGTATAGCCACACTGGCTTATGCACAAGACTTAAGATTTAATGCCAACGGAAAATTTAAAATCGTTCAGTTTACCGACGTACACTATATTTTTAATGATTCGCGCGCAGAAGTAGCCATTGAACGCATCAATGAAGTGCTGAATGCTGAAAATCCAAACTTGGTAATGTTTACTGGAGATATTATCTACGGCAAACCCGCAGAAGAAGGAATACGCACCGTATTGGAACAGGTATCTAAACGAAAAATCCCTTTTGCTGTAACTTTCGGAAATCATGATGACGAACAAGGGCTTTCTCGTGAAGAGCTATTGAAAATCATTCAACGTATTCCCTATAGCCTGACTTCTACCACAAAGGGTATTTCAGGTACAACCAACTTTATCCTACCGGTCAAATCATCCGATGGACAGAAGAATGCTGAAATCCTTTATGTATTTGATTCTCATTCTTATTCACAGATAAAGGAAGTGGGAGGATATGATTATATCGATTTCGACCAGATTCAATGGTACCGTGAGCATAGTTCTAAATATACACAGGCAAACGGGGGAACTCCCCTTCCTTCGCTGGCTTTCTTCCACATTCCTCTTCCTGAATACAATCAGGCTGCAGCCGGTGAAAATGCAGCGTTGTTCGGCACCCGGAAAGAAAAAGCATGTGCCTCTGCCTTAAATTCAGGCCTTTTCACCGCGATGAAAGAAATGGGCGACATTGAAGGAGTGTTTGTAGGACATGATCACGACAATGATTATGCGGTAATGTGGCAAGGTATTCTCTTGGCATACGGACGTTACACCGGTGGAAATACGGTTTACAATAACCTGTCCAACGGAGCACGTGTCATCGAACTGACCGAAGGTGAAAAAGGGTTCCGTACCTGGATTCGTGTAAAAGACCACACGGAACAACATGTGAAATCCCGGAAAGCTTTTAAAACCCAACAAATAACTCCACAAAAGGATTACCGGATTTAAAAAAACTGTTGATATAAAGATGATTACACTTGAACCTACGGCTGACGGAAGCAATACATTATACGTTCCTGAACTGAATGAACATTATCATTCTGTGAAAGGCGCATTGACCGAGTCAGCACATATTTTTATTCAAATGGGATTGAATCACGCTCAGGCGGCAAATCCTCGTGTACTTGAAATCGGTTTCGGTACAGGACTGAATGCCTTTCTGACCTTGCTGGAAGCAGAAAAGAGTCAAAGAGCCATTCACTTTACCAGCATTGAACGATTCCCTCTTTCGGAAGATATTGTACGCAAACTTTCCTATCCGGAAACAATCGCTCCAGAAGAATGTGAGAGATTCTACGCACTGCACACTGCTCCCTGGAACCAGGAAGTAAAAATCTCACCTTATTTCACACTACACAAGATAGAAGGTGATTTCACTCACTTCTCATTCAGTGAATGTTATGATGTGGTCTACTTTGATGCCTTTGCTCCCGAAAAGCAGCCTGAGATGTGGAGTCAGCCACTTTTTGACAACTTGTACCGCCAGATGAATCCCGGTGGAATCCTGACTACTTACTGCGCAAAAGGAGTGGTTAGGAGAATGTTGCAGGCAGCTGGTTTCACCGTAGAGCGGCTTCCTGGCCCTCCGGGAGGTAAAAGAGAAATTCTTCGGGCAACCAAAGAAAGAACCTAAAAATAAACAAAGGAGTCTCCCGCTACCAAAAGAAACTACTATATTTGTATCACACTTTCAATACGACACAAACAAATGAAAAAATATTTTTTTACTTTGATAAGTATCCTGCTGCTCACCGTATCTTGTACGGGAAAGCAAGGAAAAGAAGACGCCCCTACTCTGACAGTAACCATTGAACCGTTACGATATTTCACAGAAGCCATTGCTGGAGACAAATTCCAGGTGGTCAGTATTGTTCCCAAAGGAGCTAATCCGGAAATATACGACCCTACTCCCCAGCAACTCGTTGAACTGGCACGAAGCAAAGCTTATCTGCGTATCGGCCATATCGGATTTGAACAGGCATGGGCAGAAAGATTACAAGCCAATACGCCCAAACTACCTTTCTATGATATGTCACAAGGAGTAGATCTCATTCATGAAATACATCCTCATGCCCATACACATGGAAATATAGACGGAGTAGAACCTCATATCTGGAATTCAGTTTCGAATGCACGTATTATTTCCTCTAATATCTGCAAAGCATTGTCTGAGATAGACCCGGACAATCAAGCTTACTATCAGACACGATTGGACAGCCTGCAACAGGTCATCAACCGTACCGAACGTGAAATGCAGAGCTATTTGGCGAACGCTGACTATTGTTTCCTGATTTACCATCCGGCATTAAGTTACTTTGCCCGAGACTACAGCCTGCAGCAAATCAGTATCGAGGAAGGAGGAAAGGAACCTTCACCGAGTCATCTGCAGGAACTGATGAAAACCTGCAAACAGAAACAGGTAAGAGTCGTATTCGTGCAACAAGAATTCGACCAGCGTAACGCGGAAGTAATCGCGCAGGAACTGGGACTAAAAATCGTCCCTATCAACCCCGTTAAGCTATGACTGGAACAAAGAAATGATTCACATAGCCAAATCATTAAACAAAAAACAATAACTAAAATTTATCCTCATGAACCAACCTCTTATCAGACTGACTGAGATTGCCGCTGCATAGACCAGAAAAAAGTGCTGGAACATATCAACCTGGAAATTGCAGAAAAGGATTTTCTTGGAGTAATCGGCCCGAACGGAGGAGGAAAAACCACCTTGATGAAAATTATTTTAGGATTACTAAACCTACGGCTGGAAAAATTCAGTTTTTTCATCAGGGAAAGGAGGTGAATGAGATTACAATGGGATATTTACCCCAATACAACACTATAGACAAGAAATTTCCTATCTCGGTGTACGAAGTGGTTCTTTCCGGATTAAATAAACAAAAATCATTGTTCCGCTCATTCTCCAAGGTACAGCATGACAAAGTACGTGAAACCATTGCCCGCATGGGACTGGAAGGCTTGGAACAAAGAGCTATCGGACAATTAAGTGGCGGACAGCTGCAAAGGGCCTTATTAGGACGCGCACTCGTCTCCAATCCGGAAGTCGTCATCCTGGATGAGCCCAACACGTACATTGACAAACGGTTTGAGGCTCGTCTTTATGCACTGCTGGAAGAAATCAACAAGGAATGCGCCATCGTGCTGGTGAGTCACGATATCGGCACCATCCTGCAAAACGTAAAAAGCATTGCCTGTGTAAACGGCACGCTGGATTACCATCCGGATACGGAAGTCTCCGCCGAATGGCTGGAGGCACATTTTGAATGTCCTATCGAACTGTTAGGACACGGCAACCTGCCTCATCGAATATTAAAATGCCATCATCATGAAGAGTAGAAGGCTGCTTTTTAACGCCTTTTGCAACATTATCATTTACTTTTGGGACTTGATTTGCAAATGTTTGCTATCTTTGCCGCATTGAATTTTAACGAGAAACTAAAAATAATTCATGAAACAGTACAACAAGATTAACAATCTGGTAGGCTGGCTTACTTTTGCGGTGGCTGCATTTACTTACTGCATGACCATTGAACCGACGGCCAGCTTCTGGGACTGTCCGGAATTTATTACCACCGGATACAAACTGGAGGTAGGACATCCTCCTGGCGCACCTTTCTTCATGCTGACAGCCAACCTGTTCAGCCAATTTGCCAGCGATGCGACTCAAGTGGCTAAAATGGTGAACATAATGAGTGCCCTGATGAGTGCGGCATGTATCCTGTTCCTATTCTGGAGCATTACTCACCTGACCAAAAAAACTGATTTGCCCCGATGACAAAGAGATGACTACGGGCAAGCTGATTACCATCATGGGATCAGGTCTGGTAGGTGCACTGGCTTATACATGGAGTGATACATTCTGGTTCAGTGCGGTAGAAGGTGAAGTATATGCATATTCCAGCCTTTTCACTGCCGTTGTTTTCTGGCTGATTCTGAAGTGGGAGAACCGGGCTAACGAGCCTCACAGCGACCGTTGGCTGATTCTGATTGCTTACCTCACAGGATTGTCTATCGGTGTACATTTGCTGAACTTACTGTGTATTCCGGCCATCGTACTGGTATATTATTACAAGAAAAACCCCACCGCCAACCTGAAAGGCAGTCTGATAGCCTTGGCTGGTTCCATGATTCTAGTAGCTGTCGTATTGTATGGCATCGTGCCGGGTATCGTGAAGGTAGGCGGATGGTTTGAGCTGTTGTTTGTCAACGACTTCGGCCTGCCATTTAATACGGGTGTCATCATTTACATGATTATTCTGGCTGCAAGCATCATCTGGGGTGTATACGAAAGCTACACCGTGAAAAGCCGCAAGCGGATGAATATCTCTTTCCTGACCACTGTCGGTTTGCTGGGTATTCCGTTCTACGGACACGGCTGGAGCAGTGTCTTCATCGGTATCATCGTACTGGCTATTTTAGCAATTTACCTCTTTGCCAATATCGGTGAAAAATACCGTGTCAGCGCACGCACGCTGAATACCAGTCTGCTGGCCATGATGATGATTGTGGTAGGTTATTCTTCGTATGCAGTCATTGTCATCCGTTCTTCGGCCAATACGCCAATGGACCAGAACTCTCCGGAAGACATCTTTACTTTGGGAGAATACTTAGGCCGTGAACAATACGGTACCCGCCCGTTATTCTACGGACAAACTTATGCTTCTAAACCGGCATTGAAACCTACTGAAGGAGGATGCGTGTACGACGTGGAAGAAGGGGCTCCGGTATACCAGCGGAAAGAAAAGGAACATCCGGATGAAAAAGACAGCTACGAAAATTGTACGTCATAAAACAGAGTATAAATACGCTCAAAACATGTTGTTCCCACGTATGTACAGCGATGCACATGCACAAGCCTACGAAGACTGGCTGGGAGGAGTAGAAGGACGTCAGGTTCCCTACGACCAGTGTGGAGAAATGATTATGGTGAAGATTCCGACACAATGGGATAACATCAAGTTCTTCTTCATCTACCAGTTGAACTACATGTACTGGCGTTATTTCATGTGGAACTTTGCCGGACGTCAGAATGACATTCAGGGACAGGGAGAAATCGAACATGGAAACTGGATTACCGGTATTTCATTTATCGACAACATGTTGATAGGCGACCAGACGCTGCTCCCAAGTGAACTGAAAAATAACAAAGGACACAACGTATTCTACTGTTTACCGTTGATTTTAGGACTTATCGGTCTGTTCTGGCAGGCTTATAAGGGAGAAAAGGGTATCCAGCAGTTCTGGATTGTCTTCTTCCTCTTCTTCATGACCGGTCTGGCCATCGTGCTTTACCTGAACCAGACACCGCAACAGCCTCGTGAACGAGACTATGCATATGCCGGTTCGTTCTATGCATTTGCCATCTGGATTGGACTGGGAGTGGCAGCCATAGCCGAATACCTGAGCAAGAAAATCAATGAAAAGCCTGCGGCTATCTTAGCCAGTGTAGTCTGCTTGCTGGTGCCCGTGCAAATGGTCAGCCAAACATGGGACGACCACGACCGCAGCAACCGCTATACATGCCGCGATTTCGGACAGAACTACCTGAACTCTGTACCCGAAAAAGGAAATCCGATTCTCTTTACCAACGGTGATAACGATACATTCCCCTTGTGGTATAATCAGGAAACAGAAGGTGTACGCACGGATGTACGTGTCTGCAACCTGAGTTACCTGCAGACTGACTGGTACATCGACCAGATGCGCCGTCCGGCATACGACTCTCCTTCAGTACCTATCAACTGGGATCGTATTGACTATGTATCCGGTCACAACGAAGCGGTGTACGTACGTCCTGATGCCATGCCGACCATTCTTGAATTCTACAAAAAGAACCCGGAAGAGGCAGCCAAGGAGTTTGGAGATAATCCATACGAACTGAAAAACATCCTGGAACACTGGGTACGCTCACCGAAAGAAGACTTACAGATGATTCCGACCGACAGTATCGTCATAAAACTGGATAAGGAAGCCATCAAACGTTCGGGTATGCTGACACCTGATTCTATTCCGGAATACATGCATATCTCGCTGAAAGGAAAACGAGTGCTGTATAAGAGCGAACTGATGATGTTGGAAATGTTGGCCAATACCAACTGGGAACGTCCGATGTACATGGCTATCACTGTGGGTTCTGACAATCACCTGAACCTGACCAATAACTTCTTGCAGGAAGGTCTGGCTTATCGCATCACTCCGTTTGACAATGCGAAATTAGGCAGACGACTCGACAGCGAAAAGATGTACGACAACCTGATGAACAAGTTCAAGTTCGGCGGCATTGACAACCCTGACATTTACCTGGATGAAACGGTATTACGCATGTGCGATACTCATCGCCGCATGTTCGTACAGCTGACCAGCCAGTTGATTAAGGAAGGCAAGAAGGATAAGGCACTGAAAGCATTGGATTATTGCGAAAAAGTGATTCCTTCGACCACTGTTCCGCACGACTACCTGATGAGCAGTTCCAAGGAAATGGCAGAAAACTACCTGGCATTAGGACAGCCGCAGAAAGCTGAAAAGATTCTCAATGAACTGGCCAACAACGCTGTAGAATATGCTACCTGGTACTTGAGTCTGGACGATGCCCGTTTCGCAAGTTCATACGAAACTGCATGCGTTATTTCTATATTCTGGATGATGTATGCAAGACCATGGCGCAAATGAAAGACAGCAAGACAGGTGAAGAAAACAAATCTGCTTTGCATTATGCTCAAAAGTTCGACCAGCTGTACAAACTGCTGGAAAAACGAGTAGGTAACAGCGCTCCTGCTCAATAATACAGAAATTGAATGATTAGATACAGAATGTCATTCTGAACACCACAGAGAATATCACCACCTTTGCAGGTTCAGAATGACATTCTTTCTTTTAATTCTTTCTGCAAAACAAACCTCTTAAAACGACGAAAAACATGTTCATAGAACAACCTCCACAATTTATCCGTCTGCTTTATCCAAAAGCTCTCTGGCGCATGGATAAAAACGAAAGAGCTGTCTACCTCACTTTTGATGACGGCCCCATACCTGAGATTACTCCCTGGGTACTTGATTTACTGGACAAATATGGAATTAAAGCTACCTTCTTCATGGTGGGTGATAATGTAAGGAAGCATCCCAAAGAATTCCAAATGGTAGTGGAACGCGGACATCGTATCGGAAACCATACTTTTAACCATATACGAGGATTCGAATTTTTAAGCCAGAACTATCTGGCCAATACCGATAAAGCCAACGCTTATTTGCAGACCAACTTATTTCGTCCTCCTCACGGGCACATGCGGTGGATGCAATACCATGTGTTGAAAAAGAAATACCAGATTGTGATGTGGGATTTGGTTACGCGAGACTACAGCAAGCGGATCAATGGTCCGCAAGTATTTGAGAAGGTAAAGAAATATGCCCGGAACGGTTCTATCATCACGTTCCATGACTCCCTGAAATCGGAAGAAAACCTTAAATATGCCCTTCCCCGCTCCATTGAGTGGCTGCTTGCAGAAGGCTACGAGTTTAAGGTATTTCCTTAATATCAGCCGTTGAAAAAAAGACTCTCCTTCGTCATGCCAGTACTTCCTTGAAAGTACTGGAGTACACTGCCGAAAGTACTACAGTACTGCCCTGAAAGTACTGCAGTATTTTCAGTATAGTACTGACAAAATAAAAACCGACAGAACCCAATCTCCCCAAACGGTCATTCGGCACTGTCGGTTTTCCTTATATCTTTATATCTTTCCTGTTACAGACTTTTATTTCTGAACGGTCACCACCAGCGGATTACGTACTTTCTCAGCATAATCCTTCAAGTAATTGGTCCAGTCTTCTGCTTTTTCGAAACCATATTTGCTCCAGCCTGAACCCCAGTAATATACAAATCATTACCCGGTTCATACGTAGAAATACCCAATACATGTCCCAGTGCATCGCCTGCCGGTTTTTCAAACAACTGTGTAGTAGTCTGTACCGAAGCAGGGAATACCGCTCCTACATATACAATACCGTTGCCAGCTTCAGCATTCGTCGTGGGGTCTGCATAAGAGATATATCCTTTCGCTGCATCATACGCATATCCTTCAGGATTTGCCGCATGAAGCACCAACCCTGCTGCTACCGGAGTAGCCTGCGTCAGATATTCGTATGAAACCGTAGTCTTGTTCAGCTGAGAGCCTTTATCAAGCTGTATGATACGAGTTTCTACCACATTTGAATCGTTCTTTACCACCAAAGGATTGAATACCAGTTTCACGGTAAAACGCAAAGGTCCGTTATCCAAAATCTCATAATCTTTGTAGCAATAAGGATATACAATTGCAGAGTCCGGCATCAGAGCTGCAGTACCGCCTCCCAAAGTAGGACCAACCGCATAGCAGTCCATTCCGTTACCATGGTCAATATGATAAGAGATGGCACGCGCCAAACTGTCTGCTTCCGCTTTTTTCCGGCTTCTCTCAACGCGTTGATTTCCGCACGTGAAGCAGAATCCAGTTCCATTGCATAACGGTCTTCTACGACGAGCTCTTCCACATTCTTTGTAAAGACATCATATCCATACGCTCTTTCGCCGCTCTTCTGCAGAGCCGGACCGTATGCACGATAGGCAGCACGGTCATTCTCCCAGGCAATGTCGTCCAGACGCTCCGGATAACAACGGCCATATACCACCGTATTAACCATTGAAGGAGTTCCCTGTTGCACTGTATAGTTGACAGTAGCATTTGAGGCGACAGACACTGGAAATATCACCTTCTCATCGTATGTCAGCTGATAAGGAACTTCCTGGGCCTTTTCATCATAAATTACAAACTGCGCAGTGTCGGAAAGATCTAACCGCGTATAAATATCATTTACAGAGATTTCTACCATTTCCCCCGGTACGTTCTATAGCCAAGGGATTGGCAATTGTCACAGTGACAGATTCTGATTTACTACATCCGGTCCACAATACAGCGGCACAAGCAGCGGCAGCAAACAAAGTCTTTCTCATAATATTATCTTTGAGTTATTTACCAGAAAGTCATTCTGAGAAAGTTCATACTCCCCCAGAATGACATTCTATCGACAAAATAAATTTAAGTTATTTAGGCTGTTTACCGATATAAGCCAAAATACCACCGTCCACATACAATACGTGACCGTTCACGAAGTTAGATGCGTCAGAAGCCAGGAATACGGCAGGACCCATCAAATCTTCCGGAGTTCCCCAACGGGCAGCCGGAGTCTTAGCCACGATGAATGCATCGAACGGATGACGAGAACCGTCAGCCTGACGTTCACGTAAAGGAGCAGTCTGAGGAGTAGCGATGTAGCCCGGGCCGATACCATTACACTGGATATTGAATTCACCATATTCAGAAGCAATGTTACGAGTCAGCATTTTCAAACCACCTTTTGCCGCAGCGTATGCAGAAACTGTTTCACGTCCCAGTTCACTCATCATAGAACAGATGTTGATAATCTTTCCGTGACCTTTCTTAATCATGCCCGGAATAACAGCTTTTGAAACGATGAACGGTGCGTTCAAATCCACGTCAATAACCTGACGGAACTGATCAGCTGACATCTCACACATCGGAATACGTTTGATGATACCTGCATTGTTTACCAGAATATCGATTACACCTACTTCTTTTTCTACCTGTGCAACCATTGCATTTACGGCATCTTCGTTAGTTACGTCGCATACATAACCGTGTGCATTGATACCTTCTTCTTTGTATGCAGCCAAACCTTTGTCAACCAGTTCCTGTTTAATGTCGTTAAACACGATAGTTGCACCCGCTTTAGCAAAAGCTGTAGCAATAGCAAAACCGATACCGTAAGAAGCACCTGTTACAAGGGCTACCTTACCTTCAAGTGAAAAGTTTACCATAATAATTATAAATTTTAAAATCTCCCGTTGTTCCCCGAAAAACAGAGAACAACTTTATATTATTGTTTAAAGTTCTTTCTCTCTACGCAGACAAAATACAAAGTTAGCCGAATCCAGGTACAATATTTGTTCACAAAACCTATAAAATTGTGCTACTTCTTGTGTATTTATTGATTTTTCCTACTAAAAATACGTTTCAGCAGACTTTTTCACTCAATTTAGCTGTATCAATAACTCACAAATTTTATCCTGCAGTTTACGGGCCTGACGAGCTTTCAATACATTTTGATTAATGATAACAAAAGAAATTTTGTGCCCGTTCACGGATGTCAAATAACCAGCCAATGAACTGATTCCCGTAACAGTTCCGGTCTTTGCTCTTACATTACGGAAGGCTTTTCCCGTACGCATTCTTCCCTGAAGCGTACCATCAACTCCTGCTACGGGCAGGCAGTCATAGAAAGTCTGGAACACGGACGGATGACGATAAGCATAGTTCAGATAAGCCAATATCAGACGAGGAGACACATAATTATACAACGAGACTCCACTACCATCTACAATTCGATACTCCTTGGGGTCATGCCCAATGGCATTGCGCATGAATCTCCCTATTACAACCTGACAGTCCCCAAAAGAGATGTGTGAAGTATGTTTCCCGTTCATTTGCCCTAACTGACGAAACAAGGCCTCCGCAGAAAGATTGTCACTTTCTTTCAAGGCACGCTTCAACACTTCCTCCACCGGACGGCGGCAAGTGTAAATCCATTGTGTACTATCAGGAGCGGTTAAAAAGAAAATACTGTCTTTCGATACGGACAGCCCTTCTTTGTTAAGCTTATAACAAAACGTATCCATAAAGAATCGCTTGGAATCATACAGATTCAGCGTACGCTTACGAACAGAAGAAACACATCCGGACACATCTATCGTATTGCCGTTTGTGAGCCAGTCACGCGTTATTTTCAGTTTTCCAGCTTCGGGGTGCAGACTTATAGAACGATTGTTCAACTGATAATAATCTGATTCCGGAGTAATTTCCACGGTTCCGGCCTTCCCTTTGGCAGCAGGAGATACCTTAATATCCACACATCCCCTGTTCAGCATAAGCGGTGAAAGATAAGGTTGGAAAGCTTCTGGAGTATCATCCCATGACCAGCCTTCTCCCCAGTATATGGAATCCATCAAAGAAACATCACCCACAAGTTTCCCGGAAATAGCTTGTATGCCTGCCTCTTTCACGGCTCTGACCAGAAAGTCCATATCCAACTCCATAAACTCCGGGTCAAAACCTCCTTTTACGTACAGGTTTCCTTTCAAGATTCCTTTTTCCACCACACCGTCGTACGAAAGTGTAGTCTGAAACTGGAAATCCTTTCCTAATACATCCAAAGCAGTTACCGCAGTAACCACTTTTTCAATAGAAGCCGGCCGGTACAACTTGTCTGCCTGATAGCTATAAAGCTCCTTGCCTGCAGTCAAATCATGAACCACAATACCTACTTCCGAGGTTTTCAACAAGGGGTCGGAAGATATTAACTTGTTTAACTCGTTTGTTAATAACGTCTGGGCATGAAGAAAACCGGCCCAAAGAAATAAAAAAATAATACTCCGCTTATTCGTTTCATTCAACACTTCAATTTATAACTCGCGAAAGATTTCGCCTACCGTAGGATGTGGAAAGACATATTTTTCCAGTCTGAAAGTTTACGTCTGTCTTCTATCATCATCCTGCCTGAATAATTAATTCAGAAGCCGGATTTCCCAGCAAATGTACTCCTAAAATTTCTTCATCTTCTCCTACCAGTACTTTGCAGACTCCATTCACTCCTTCATTTTCAGCCACAAAACGGCCTGAATAGGCTGCAGGCAAGCTTACTACACGATAGGCACGGCCTTCGCGTGTAAGCGCTTCTTCCGTACAACCTACAGAAGCAATTTCCGGATTAGTATAAACAACTCCCGGTATGGCACGATAGCTCATGGCGTCTGTTTTTCCTAAAATATGATGAACTGCCACCTCTGCTTCACGCACAGCCGTATGAGCCAGCAAAGATACTCCATTCAAATCACCGCACACATATACTCCCGGCACGGAAGATTGCAGATGTTCATCTACTTTCACCGTTCCACGTGCCGTAAGTTCCAGATTCAGGTTTTCCAATCCGAATCCGCTCATTACCGGCCGGCGTCCTACGCTCATCAACAGTTTTTCGGCACAAACTGTATTTTTTTCTTCTCCGCAGGTATATTCTATTTCTATTCCGTCTTCCTTCTGTGTAACTCCGGTTACTTTCGTATTCAGCAAGAACTTCACTCCTCTCTTGGCATAATCTGCCCGTAAAAGGCCTGACAATTCCTTGTCCATTCCTCCTAAGATTTCATCCATCATTTCCACAACCGTTACTTTCACTCCCAAGCTGTGGAAAAACGAAGCAAATTCCATACCGATAACTCCTCCTCCTACAATTACCAAAGAAGAAGGGATTTCTTTATTGTCCAATGCGTCTCGATGTGTCCAGTAATTCACCGAATCAAGTCCTGCCACCGGAGGAATAAAAGTCGCACTGCCTGTACATACTATCATCTGTTCACATTCATACAACTCCTCACCGCAACGAACAGTATGTGCATCCTGAATGTAGGCTTCCCCTTGCACCAAGTAACCTTCTGTGCCGTGAGTTTTGCCTTGATACCCAGTACCAATTTTCTGACCACCTTCGTTTTTCGGGCTATAATCTTTCCTAAATCGGCTGAAACCTCTTTCACATTAACACCGTATTTTGATGCATGCAAAGCTGTATCGTGTACTTTCGCCACATACAGCAAGGTCTTTGTGGGAATACATCCCTCATTCAGACAAACTCCGCCCACGTTGTTCTTTTCAAACAAAACTACACTCAGTCCTGCTTTTCCGGCCATCTCAGCAGCTGTATATCCAGCCGGGCCACCACCAATTATAGCCAATTGATACTTCATAATCCGTCCAAATTTTAGAAATGATTATTCTTCACGATAGTCTGCATGAGGATTGCGTTCTTTCGCACAAGCCACAAATCCTTTTAAATCGGCCGGGTCAAAATTAATGAACCCTTTCGTATAATATATGGTAATTCTTCCTTTCAGCAACGAATCTTTCTTACGCAATGCAATCCGTTTTACTCCATACGCCTTGATACTGCCACTAAAACCTCTTTTCAACCAAATATCCCCGTTTTCCTGTACCAGAATACGCGTCATCTGCTCATCAATCAACAATAAAACGGGAAGCACAATCGGCATCAAATTCCAATAGTTTTCTGTATGCAAAGCCATCAGCACAATGGCCACAATCACAATAATGACTCCTAACCACACTTTAAAAGGAGTTCTGCGGATTTTAAACTCACGTACCATAGTATTTTTATCAGTTAATTATTTGTCTCAATCATAAAATTGAATTGCCTCGTTCTTTTTCAACAGGCAACGGATAAAATCTTCCTGATTCTTAGGAGAAAGAGAAATGGAGCGGACCTTTCCATGTTTTTTAAAAACGACTTCAAGCCGCTCGAACGACAAAGCAGGTTGCCAGAAAGTCATCGAACGGACTTTCCGTATACGAAGAATCTGATCTATTTCAAGTGAAGCATTGGGGATAAACCGTCCGGTCTCTACTTTCAGCCAGCCATCTCCTGTAATTACATACTGCGTATGAATCAGCATCTCGATTTCAAAAATCACTACAGTTGCACACAGAATTGTACACAGCAGATAATGTTCCCAGAAAAAAGAATAACAACACAGAAGTTATTCCTATCACTATCCAATACCACCAACCAACCTTTGATTGAAAAGTACGATTCATTGTCTGATTTTTTGTTTTAATTTCCCGTGAAGATAAGAAATTCTGCTTGAAAACAAAAACATCTCCAACGCATCTTTAAGTATTTTAAAAAATCAATCTACAGAGACACACAAAAAAAAGAATGCTTTTGAGCATCATATAACTGACTTTTTTGTAGTTTTGCGTTATAATACCCAATCTTATGATAAGAAAATTCGATTTTCTCGTTATCGGTTCAGGAATTGCCGGAATGAGCTTTGCGCTGAAAGTGGCGCATAAAGGTTCGGTTGCACTGATCTGCAAGGCCGGACTGGAAGAAGCGAATACCTACTATGCACAGGGAGGCATCGCTTCAGTAACCAACCTGAAGGTGGATAATTTCGAAAAACATATCCACGATACCATGGTTGCAGGAGACTGGATCAGCGATCCTGCCGCTGTAGAAAAGGTTATCTGCAACGCGCCTTCTCAAATAGAAGAACTAATTAAATGGGGAGTAAACTTTGACAAGAAAGACAACGGAGAGTTCGACCTGCACAAAGAAGGCGGACATTCTGAATTCCGTATTCTCCATCATAAAGACAATACTGGTGCTGAAATACAGACCAGCCTGATAGAAGAAGTAAAACGCCATCCCAATATCACCGTCTTCAGTAATTTCTATGCGGTAGAAATCATCACCCAGCACCATTTGGGAATTATCGTTACGCGTCACACGCCGGGTATCAAATGTTTCGGTGCTTACGTGCTGAATGAAAAAACAGGAGAGGTGGATACATTCCTTTCTAAAATCACCGTCATGGCCACTGGAGGATGTGAAGCGGTTTATACCCACACCACCAATCCATTGGTTGCTACAGGCGACGGTATTGCCATGGTATATCGTGCCAAAGGAGTTGTCAAGGACATGGAGTTTATACAATTCCACCCTACTGCCTTGTATCATCCGGGCGACCGTCCCAGCTTCCTTATCACAGAAGCTATGCGAGGTTATGGAGGTGTACTGAGAAACTTGTCGAGTGAAGAATTCATGCAGAAATACGACCCGCGCCTTTCACTGGCTCCTCGTGACATCGTAGCACGTGCCATAGACAATGAAATGAAACAACGTGGTGAAGACCATGTATACCTGGATGTAACGCATAAAGATCCGGAAGAAACAAAGAAACATTTCCCCAATATTTATAAAAAGTGCCTGAGCCTGGGAATTGATATTACGAAAGACTATATCCCGGTAGCGCCGGCTGCACATTATTTGTGTGGAGGTATCAAGGTCGATTTGGACGGACAATCCAGCATCAAGCGCCTGTATGCTTTAGGAGAATGTTCTTGCACTGGATTGCATGGAGGCAACCGCCTTGCATCCAATTCACTGATAGAAGCCATTGTTTATGCGGACTCTGCCGCTAAACACGCACTCAGTGTACTCGACCGTTACGATTTCAACGAAGATATTCCGGAATGGAATGCAGAAGGCACTATCAGCAACGAAGAACGAATTCTGATTACACAAAGTATGAAAGAAGTTAATCAGATTATGGAATCATATGTAGGTATTGTACGAAGCAATCTCCGTCTGGTGCGTGCATGGAACCGTCTGGATATTCTCTATGAAGAAACAGAGCGCTTGTTTAAACGTGTAAAGGCTTCCAGAGAGATTTGCGAGCTCCGTAACATGATTAATGTAGGTTACCTGATTACTCGCCAGGCAATGGAAAGAAAAGAGAGCAGAGGGCTTCATTACACGATTGACTATCCTCATCCAAGCAAGGACAACGTAGAGAAATAAAATCTATAATTGATATTTTCACAAGCCGGGGTAAATACTCCGGCTTTTTTATGTTCTTCTCTGAAAATCCTACTAAACACAACATTCTAAAGTATACCCCTCTCTCAGACTGATTTTCGTACGTTTTAAGCGCATCTGAAAGTTCCGGTGAAGAATGACTCTCCTTTGCGGAGAAAACGTCTCCAGGCGCATTTCTGAAGGCCGTCCGGGTGAGCGGTAAGGAAACAAAGGATAGCAAGGGGAAAAAGCAAGGGAAGAAGAAACCGTCAGCAGAGGGAGGAGGCCTGCCGCGGAAGGAGCGGAAACGGACGCAGGTGCAGACGCACGGACAGTACGGACACAAAAAAGCCCCGAAGCGTTTCCGCTTCAGGGCTTCAGTTAAGACGGCGACTACCTACTCTCCCACTTGCGCAGTACCATCGGCGTGACGAAGCTTAACTTCTCTGTTCGGAATGGGAAGAGGTGGAACCTTCGTGCAATAGTCACCTGAATATCATTTATGTATTCATGACTCACAAGCAAGCAATTTCAGCACTTATTTCATGCTAAACGTATATATCATCCTTTCGATGACTTCCATCCGCTCCGCGCGGATAAGGAAAGCTGACGGGCAATTAGTAATGCTCGGCTTTGCTGTCTCCAGCTTTACACCTGCATCCTATCAACGTTGTCGTCTTCAACGACCC
>ENA-OQAL01000052-OQAL01000052.1-human-gut-metagenome-genome-assembly--contig:-NODE-52-length-27451-cov-4.092080_pt1 | contig 27451 bp, 42 predicted proteins | sample MGYA00242491_ERZ504519 | MGnify/ENA primary metagenome ERZ504519 (study PRJEB26092, sample SAMD00036260) | human gut metagenome | host: Homo sapiens | study: EMG produced TPA metagenomics assembly of... | reverse complement strand
TTGAGGTAGTGTATGATAACGTATTCGACCATCAATGCTGGTATAATGAGGGTGATGAAAGGATTGCAGAGAAGCTCGAAAATAATGAGTTGTATAGATGTATTGAGGTACTTAATTATAGAAGACCTGAATTCAAGGTTTCTTTTTATTATCTCAAGAAATCTTCATCTGTTAAAGGTGCTTGTACTGTATCAAAGCAGATTGAGGCAGAGAATATCAGACAGAAGATTAAGCGCAATAAGGAACTCATGGTTGAGAAGTCAACTGAAACCATGCGTAAATGGGCAGATGATATGACTGACTATACAAGCAAATCCGATGGAATGACATTGAACGAGCAGACAATTTTGGATGTGTTGGTGTTGAAGAATTTTGGGTATCAGTTCCTTAATTCAATAGGACTGAAAACAGGTCAGATGGATATGGTGAAATATGTTACAGATAATGCTAAGGATAGAAACAGATGGTACAGAGAATTTATTCGTACAAAATTATCTGAAGCTTCTGTAATGTATGACAGTCAGTTGAAGGAATTGCAGAATATGCTTTTCAGCGAGCAATATCCTGAAAAGTACAATGAGATGACTTCAAAACTCAAAAGTGCATACTCCAAGAAGGAAGAGAAGATGAATGAGAGACTTAAGGAACTTGAAAGTGAGCAGTAAATTAGAATACGGAGGAGTCATTTAGACTCCTCTTTTGTTTAACCTTAACAACCATTATGGAGAAAATTCATTCGCCCTGAATCATTTGCTTAATTGATATATAGTCCGATAACAATAACTTAGATAATTATGATTACGTTAAACAGACTTGCAAAAAGATGTTTTGATATAGCGTTGAAGCGAAAAAAAAAAAATGACAGAAACTACTTCTCCTAAAGCCGTAGTGCTGGCCATATCGTCAGAATGGAGGGAACTTGCTGAAGCTGGTAAGGAGCGAAGCAATCATATACCATCCTGGAGTGAACGTGAGGAAGAAGCCGCAGATGTCATAATGCTACGCTTACCTATCTTGAGAAGATAGGATGCAATGACATCGAACAACTATTGAAGGATAAGGTTGAGTTTAATTCATACCGCGTTGACTAAGTGATGTTCCGGCTATTGTGTGATGTTGATTATTAGTGTTGTTGATTTAAATAGTTGGTATATGACAACAGAATTTGATTTCAAAACAATCCAGATCAGTTTGCTGGATTTCAACAATGGCCAGCTTGATGGCCTTCCGAAAAATCCCCGGTTCTTCAGGGATTACCGTTATGATGCAATGAAGAAAAGCATAGAGGACAGTCCTGAGATGCTTAATCTTCGTGAACTAATTGTCTATCCTGTAGGAGAAAGATACATTGTAGTGTGCGGTAATTTAAGACTTAGGGCCTGCAAGGAACTTGGGTACAAGGAACTTCCTTGCAAGGTTCTAAATCCTGAGACTCCTGTAAAGAAGCTGCGTGAATATGCGACAAAGGATAACGTGTCATTCGGTGAGAATGATATGGACGTGATGATGAACGACTGGGATAAGTCTGAACTTCAGGACTGGGGTATTGAGTTTGCTCCGGAACCTGAAAAGGACGAATTCAAGGAGCGTTTCGAAGCCATAACGGATGAAACTGCTGTTTATCCACTTATACCCAAGTATGATGAAAAATATGAGCTATTCATCATTATGTCGGCTAGTGAAGTGGATAGCAACTGGTTACGTGAAGCACTTGACATGCAGCACATGCAGAGTTACAAGACCGGCAAAGTGAGCAAAAGCAATGTAGTTGATATTAAGGATGTACGCCATGCAATTGAGAATCGTAATACCAAGTCATAAGCGACATGACAGGGTGTTCGCTAAAAAGCTGGTGAACGACCCGATAATCTGTGTGGCAGAGAGCCAGGCGGACCTATACAGACAGTTCAATCCAGATTGTGAGATAGTCACTCATCCGGACGATGTTGTAGGACTCATCCCCAAACGTAACTGGATGGCTAAGCATTTCGGAAATCTGTTCATGCTTGACGATGATGTCCACGCCTGCAAATCTATATGTGTAGAAAAAGGAGAACCGTCGAGGATTAAGGATAAGAACGAGATAACGCGTATAATATTCAATCTTGCCGAGATTGCTCAGATGCTGGATGTGCATCTGTTCGGATTTACTGCACGAATATCTCCGGTCATGTACGATGAAACTGCATTTCTATCGTTGTCAAAGATGATAACCGGATGTTCTTATGGCGTGCTTTACAACAAGAACACATGGTGGAATGAAGAGCTCAGGCTTAAGGAGGATTTCTGGATTTCCTGTTACATGAAGTACAAGGAAAGAAGGATACTTACAGACCTTCGTTACAACTTCGAGCAGAAATCCACATTCGTCAACTCCGGAGGACTGGCAGCCTTCAGGAATCAGGCTGAGGAACAGAGGTCGATAATGCTTATTAAGAAACATTTCGGCGACAGCATCAATCTCAAGGGAACTACCAATAACGGTAAAGACAAGACCAAGCAGCTTGTTCAGTACAATATAACGTGTAAGTTCAAGTACTGAAAAATGGCGTAAAAATGGCGAAGTTTCTGTTTGCAAAACTTGTCATTCTGAACTATCTTTACTGATGTAATGAACTAAAAGTCAATGCTATATGCTTATAAGAACCGTTAGAGGATATGATTTTTTTGAGGTTTCTTCAGCCATGCAGAAGGCGATAAGGAGAGCTGATGCGGCGGTTGCCGGATATTTTGCTCTTGAGTTGTGGACCAGTGGATATAGGGACTATGTATGGAAGAGACTTTTTACCATAAGTGCTGAGGATTGTTACGGTGTGATAACGAAAGAGATTGAAGCCTTGTGGCAAGGTCATGAACTGGTTAACAAGGGAAGCAAGGAGCCAAAGGGTAGAATATTTGTCAGCAAGGCAGTAATACTTCTGTGCGAGTGTCGTAAATGTAGGGACGCGGATCACCTGCAGAACTTCATTTACGACAAACTTCTGATAGATGCTGATGAATGGTTGGAAGATGTAAGGCAAAATCCGATACCAATTCCTTCATATACATTCGATGTACATACCAGAAGAGGAAAGAAGATGGGACGGACAAAAGAGGAATTTTTCAGAGATGAATATGAATCTTTGAATCCCAGGGAAAAGGGACTGTTTGATGGTCTCATGTAAGAATATGCCACGCTTTGTCGTGGCATATTTATTAAAAGTCAAACCAATAAAGAAAGAATTATGGGAAAAGAAATGTACGGCCAAAGTTGTTTTGATAGCGTGAAGAGAATGTTTCAAAAAGATTGATCTGGAAAAGAATCCAAATGGTACAGAAATCAAGGTTTACCAGCAGCGTGAACGTGAAAAGCATGGAAGATATGTTTCGGTTCCTGGAGACAAAACGCATACACGTATTTTCGTGCGTGACGGTGAGGATGCGGAAAGAAGATAGCCGCATACTTTGAGAGAATCAACAACCGGCCTCAAAAATGGAACTGATATGGAAGACGTAAATAAAAAATATTTATAGAATACGTATCCCACTTGTATAGTACCGATAAAAGCTATGAAGTTATTGGTAAAAGCATTAAAGCTGTAAAGTTATTCCTTGAAAGTGATTATCAGGTGAACCGTAAAGGATACAAGGCTTATATCAGAGAAAATGCAGTTGAATTATCTGATAAGCCATACATTAAAGATGCTCTATGTGGGTTCCTTAATTTTCTTGGTATTGGATATTCACGCACACGAAAGGAGAAATCAGTTAAACCTCTGGAGAAGCTAAGCGATGTTTCTGAAAAGAACATGAAACTGATGAATGAATTTGTGTATTACCTTACGCAGGATGAAGATTACTCTCCACACACTATTGAAATATATTCATTTTCAATTAAGAAATATTTCGAATACGCCAACGAGGTATCAGTTGACAATTACAAGCGTTTTTGTACGGATGCTAGAGGATGAGGGATTGTCTCCCAGAACAATACGCCTACGTATTACCGCACTTGAACGTTTCAGCAAATGGATGAAGAAGCCGATAGAGTTGAAGCGCCCAAAGTTCAAGAAGGAGTTGAATACGGAGAATGTTCCGACAGAAGCCGAATACAACCGGCTGCTTGAGTATTTGAAAACTTGTCCTAACAAGGACAGGTACTTCTTCATCAAGATACTGGCTACAACCGGTGCTAGGGTAAGCGAGTTCTTCCAATTCAAGTGGGATGACATCATTTCCGGTGAAGTCACTCTAAAGGGAAAGGGAAACAAGTACCGGAGGTTCTTTTTCAGCAGGCAGTTACAGGCGGAAGTAAAAGCATACGTAAAGGAGAGTCACAAGACAGGATATGTAGCAGTTGGTAAGTGCGGAAGGCTGACACAGAGGAGCTTGTGCCAGTCAATGAAAGACTGGGGCGATAAGTGCGGAATAGATAGAAGCAAAATGCATCCTCATGCTTTCCGACATTTCTTCGCAAAAATGTATCTGAAAAAAACAATGATGTGGTACAGTTGGCTGACCTATTGGGACACGGAAGTATTGATACTACAAGAATTTATTTACAGAAAAGTTATGACGAACAGAAAAAGAATTTAATAGAAGCGTTGTATGGTAGCTTCATGTTCATGGATAACCTTCCGGATTGATAGACCGGGAAAACATTTACGATGAGACCGGACATGTGGATTTGGAGTTTATGACTGCAATCCTGCAATGGATGTCAAGGATGGCAGAAATAAGTGTGAAAGTACAGAAGTCGTTGAACCGTCTGTTGGGGTGTGACGAACTGGAGCAGAACAACAAGCGCAATAAGGATGATCCTGGAAGTAAATGGAGTGTTGAGGAAATACTACGTCATTGTACGCTTGAAGATAATGTACTAAAACTTCCGCAAGTTCAGTTCAATAAGAAATCATACGCAGAAGCAAAGAAATGGATAGAAGAAGCTGGGGGGAGCTGGCAGGGTGGAAAAGTACAAGGATTTACATTTCCATTCAATGCGGAAAGAGTTTTTTCAATACTTCGCGAAGGTAAACGGTGCAATTTACAGCAGGATTTTCAGTTTTTTGCAACACCTCCCGAAGTTGCAGACTGGCTTGTAATGCTTGCAGGAGGTGTTCATGAGGATGAAAAGGTGCTGGAACCAAGTGCTGGTACTGGTTCTATCATAGATGCGATTCATCGAAGCTGTCCGGACGTAATTGTAGATTGCTATGAACTTATGCCTGAGAATAAGGAGATTCTATCTAAAAAGGATAATATACGTATTCTTGGAGATGACTTCACGAAGTGTGATGTTGCACAGTATGATAAGATTATAGCAAATCCACCATTCAGTAAAAATCAGGACATTCGGCATGTAAGGCGTATGTATGAGTGTTTAAATCCCGGCGGTGTCCTGGCTGCAATAACTGGTCCTCACTGGGAATTTGGAAGTGAATCTGAGTGTAAGGATTTTAGACAATGGCTGGAGGATAATGGAGGGAAGAAATTCGAGATTGAAGAAGGCACTTTCAAGGAAAGCGGAACTGGAACTAAAACTATAGCAATAGTAATTAATAAGTGAGATGGGAAAGTTAAAAGTCTATTATGGATGGGCAAAGCTGGGTAAGATTCGCAAGAAGCGTGCAATATCTGTCATTTTCGATAATGAATGGCATGGTTGCAGGAGCGAACGCGGACAAAGAATTTTGAGAGCAGCCCAGGAAACAGTAATAGAGCGATACCAGGATGCGGAAGAAGAGAAAGCTGCAAAGGATTGCAACCGGATATTTACTGAATACAGCCTATTCCTTGACGAAAAGCCAATAAACGGAAGCCTTAACAAGATACTCCAAATGAACAGTGATGCCGATAAGAAACATGTATCTAAAGAAATGCGTGATAAGATTGCTGAAGCCTTACGGAAAGCTTTTATGCAGACGAATCGCAAATACAGAGAACCAGGTTGGCAACAACTTGAATTGAAATTTGAATGATATGGGAAAGCAGGAAAGTATGGATGACTGGTTCCAGATGGCTAAGGATTTGGCCAAAGCTGAAAGGGAACTGAAGATTGAGCAATGGGTTGAAGTAACTATTTACTACGGATATGCAGAAAAACAAGTAAGCTTATATCACTACAATCTTCCCCGTGAGATGTATTTCCGGTACCAATGGGTAATCAGATGGAGGATGGCGAAATTACAGTGCCAATACCCCAAACAGATTGTATCTACAAGCCTGTACTTCTATGACAAGCGTTCTGGAGAATCTATGGAGGTTAGCGGTTGCCTTAGTAAACTGATTTCTGCAAAAGCCCAGATAACAAAAGCAGAACGCAGGATGAATAAATACATAGAACACAACCGTCAGAACAACATGTTCTTTGACGAGAATACGGACGAGGAACTGGTTAAGTTCCGCGAGAAGCTGGAGCGCAAGAAACTCGAGTGCGCTGAGTGTGAGAAGAGGTTAGAATTATTAGTTGAAAGAAAGAGAAATAATCAATGAAAACGAAATTGTATTACCTGTTCCTGGCAGTCATGTGGTGGCTGCTGGGATAGGTGGAAAGGAGAAGTATATGAAGAAAATATTTACCATTGCTTATTCAGAGGAAGAAGCAAACGAATCGGACACTTCATAATGAGCAAAGGTTATGAAGGTGTACAGAATGATAGTTACCGATATTGTGACTTAGCTATAAAAACAGCAATGAAGCAAAATAATGCACATCACATAGATTGCATATACATAGGAGTTGGAAGTGATTGCATGATAGTAGCAAAGACTAAGAGAGGACTAAGACGCAACGGATTGAAATACATTGAGAAGAAACGAAAATTCTATGAACTATTAAGTAGATATTGAGCGTATGACAAAAGATAGACAAATGACTTTTGGAAAATATAAAGGGGAAGATATAAAATATATCATACTTACCCATATAGGTTATATTATGTGGTGTTTTGAAAATATAGAATGGTTTAAGTTGACAGATGAAGAACAGGATTTATATGACGCGATAGCCATAATGATTAAGAAGGAACGTTTGCCAATGACTTTTCCGGTTGAAATGATGTATAAGCATATAAAAGACAGAGAGTCATATGAAAAGTTAAAGACTCCATTTACATTCAATTATGGATATATATCTTTAAGAATGTCTGAAAAGGATAATCCAATATTCAACACCATTGAAAAATACATTACACACAGAATACGTAGAAATAGTACGAAAGAATGTTCGTCATTCGAAAGTCTTTCAGGAGATTTGACTGGTCTTTCACATAGCATGAATAAAGAAATAGAAAGAGCTCGGCTTAATGGTGAGAGTGATGAAGAAATATATGGTTATTGGGGTAGTATGAATGATTATAGAAGTTATTATACATAAAAATTATGACAAAAGAAGACATTAAAAAGGCGGCAGAAGAATATGCCAAAGAAGCTTGTCGTCCACTTTGGAGAGCTGGTAACGAACAAGTATGTATGCTAGATTTTATGGAAGGTGCTAAGTGGAGAATAAATACCGTTTGGCATAATTCTACAGAAAAGCCTGTTCCAGGAAAGCTTCTTTTAGTTAACACTATATATGGTGAATATGATTTATGCTACTACGGAGTATACGTATGGAATACGGTAATGACTTGGGTATATATGAAAGATTTAATACCTAATACGGAGGACTGATTATGGTTAGAGAAATAAAAATTCAGAGGAAAATCAAAAAAGACCAGAAAATGGCTTTATGGTTATTTAGGTGAATGTAAATTCAGTATTCTTGATTATGTCTATACAGACAAAGTTATTTTTGATAATGTTCTGTCATTTAATACTGATAACAGTGCCTATGTAGTCAAAGATTTGTCTGTGGAGGAAGAAACCATCGGCCAGTTTACCGGATTGCGTGACAAGAACGGTAATGAAATTTACGAAGGAGATTTTGTCTTAATTAATGGACAAATATATGAAGTAGTATATAACAAAGGACGGTTTATTATTGAAGTAAAAGGGTGTGGATATATTCCACTAAAAAATGTAGTTTGCCAAGTTAGAGGAAACATTCACGATAACCCGGAGTTAATGGAGGATAAATCATGAAACCATTTGAATGTCACGGTTGTAAGTGGTTCTATGTAAAAGAGCTGAAAGGATTTAAGGAATTTTATTGTACCTATGCGCTATACCACCGGAAGGGTATGAAGCCCGGTAGATGTGTAGGTATTCACAGAATAAAAAGCTGTAACAGAAAGGAGAAGCTATGAAACAAGTAAAAGTGAAAATTGAAACAACTGTTGAAACCATGTTGGGCGATAAGCCTGTTAATGAATTTCTTGGTGATGTCGCAGATATATGTCATACATCATTGGAGTATTCAACATCAAAACATGAAGGGTGTGAGAAACTGTATGAAGATGGTGAATATGAAGATTACAGAAATGATATGGAGGATAGGGTATCTGTTCTTGAAGGTGCTTTTTGTCGTATCTTAGATTTACTGGAGGATTGAAGCCATGAAAGCAATATCCATCAAACAACCGTGGGCAGCTTAATCGCTCACGGTATCAAAGACATCGAGAACCGAACATGGAAGTGTCCTCAGAAGTACATCGGCCAAAGGGTGCTTATTCATGCAAGCAAAGGTAAAGGAGATGGTTGGATATTAAATAAAGAGCAAGGGTTAAAACTACAAATGCACCCCTCCAATCTTAAAAGTACATTCTATGATGATTTACCTTTTGGTGCCATCATCGGCAGCGTGGTTATAGCCGACTGCGTACAAACCATCCTTCAGTATGGGCAGAGAAAGGTTGCTGGAACTGGGTACTGAAGGATGCGGTATTATTTGATAAGCCGATTATGAATGTGAAAGGGAAACTAAGTTTTTGGGATTTTAATATGGAGGAAACAAAATGAGCTTACTTATTAAAGAAACTCAGTTACAAAGAATAATCAGAAAAACCGGCCGCAAACCGATACAGTGTAAATGCAAGTTATGTAAGCAGCAATGTCATACGCCTTGTTTGGGTACTCCGCAAGATGTTTTAAGGCTTATCGAAGCCGGATATAAAGACAGGCTTGCAGCAACGGAATGGTATGTAGGAATCCTTATGGGGGTAGTTGATATGCCCGTACCGATGATACAGGCCAAACAAGAAGGAGATTGGTGTACATTCTACAAAGACGGTTTATGTGAATTGCATGATTCCGGATTGAAACCGACAGAAGGAAAATTGTCTCACCATAGTATTCGAATTGATAATTTCAAAGCGAGTAAAAGCATTGCGTGGAATGTGGCCAAGGAATGGTTAAACGAAGAAAATGCTGAATGCATAGAGAAAATATGCGAAGCACTGCAGTAAATGTATGATTTTGAATTATTAACCTGCAAAAATTAATTTATGAAAGCAAAGAAAAACAAGTTGTTGGCCTGCTCATTAATCTGTTAGAGTGGGCAATCGTATCAATGGTATTATCATCATTGATAATTTAGGAGATTTTAATGTACCGTCAAGTTGGGTTTATCTGTCCTCTGTGGTAGTTTCATTTCTCATCCTATATGTGTTCTACTGGGAGCGTGGAACATATTATTTTGTCTCATTCGTCGCTGGCGGAGTGCCAGGAAGGGTGTTCCTGAAGTTTGATGAACGTGTTTCTCTTGATGTGATTGAGAACACCATATCCGGCCTGTATTCCGGTGAACGTGTACTTGTTACCGGATATAAGACCGTCAGCAGATATGAGTACGAACTTAATATCAAGTCCTGATGGAACATTATCAGGCCAAAGGAGTAATATTTATGATTGTGGCTGTCCTGTTCTGCTATTCCATCGGGATGGTTGAGCAGGATACAGCACTTCTGATAATAATAGTGATGTTACTGGGTAACATACTGAATGTTTTATGTAAAATTCTAAACAAGCTGTGATGATGAAAAATTGTCGTAACCGGCAGTGAAGGCTTTATAGGTAAAGCCCTCTGCAAGAATCTGAGAAGTCGTGGTGTTGAAGTGGTCGGTATCGACCGTGTGTGTGGAACTGAAGCTGCCGGCGTTCCGTGCCTTCTGGCCGGGGGTGGAATCGATGCTGTTATACATCTTGCCGCACAGACCAGCGTTTTCAATTCGGATCATGAAAAAATACTTCGTGACAACATTGATTCATTCGTTGCGATAGCTGACGGATGTACGCGCTTCGGTGTGAAACTGGTGTATGCAAGTTCTTCCACCGCAAATCCATGCAACACGACAAGTATGTACGGTGTAAGCAAACATTTTGATGAAGTCTATGCTTCAATTTATTGTAGGAATGCGACTGGTGTACGCCTTCATAACGTGTACGGACCTGACCAGCGGAAAGGGACTCTTCTCTATGCTCTCATGAATTCGGAAAAGGTCAGTCTGTATAATGGGGGAATGAACACCAGGTGCTTCACCTACATAGATGATGTGGTGGACGGGTTGATATATGCGATAGGTTCTGACAAAAAGCTGGTAAACATTGTCAATCCTGAATCTTGTACAATACTTCAATTTGCGGAAGAAGTAAGGAAATACAATGGCGTTGATATTCAGTGTGTTTCCGAAAAGAGAGAATTCGACAATCCTGTACAATCTGTCGATGAAGGTATTTTTCAGTACCTTTGAATTACACCTCAGTCAGTAAAGGGATAGCAAAGGTTTTTTGGCTGTGAGGAAAGGTAGAAAGATAAGGATTGATGACTGGGACAAACCCGCCCGCGGCTGGAGGAAATACGAAAGGTTATGCAACATGCAGCCTAAAGTAAGAATCCACCGTAAGGCGGGTTTTATTACATATCCCTGTTTGCAAGAACAAAGGATGGAATTCAATTGGATGAAATCAAGAGTTCGGGTGAGTGTGCAGAAGTCATTTCGGAATCCGCCACGGAACTGATACTTTCATTGATACGGCCGGACGATGAATGGTGCATAAATTACCACACCGAAGCGCAGGCACATCACAGAGTACCATTTCGCCACTGACATTTGCCAAAAAATTGCCAAGGGGGTGAAAATAAAATTCTATGAATCTGCAATGCAGTGCCTCAACAGGACACGTATCAATCCTGAGTTTTATCTTCTCCGGCCAATTAAGGAACAGAGAGTAATACTCTTTGATGACATCTGCACGACAGGAAGTACATTAACAGCAGCCTACGATTTGCTGAAAGACCGGAAACAGGTAATCTGCATCGTCGGCATTAATAACCATTAGCCTATGAACAACAGGAAATTGACCGAAAAACAGGAAAAGTTCTGCAATTATTACCTTGACTGTGACGGTAATGCAAGTGAAGCATACAGGATGGCCTATGACGCATCAAAGATGCAGCCTGAGACGATATGGAGCAATGCAAGCCGGATGCTGGCAAGTAACAAGGTTGCAGCAAGGATAGACGAATTGAGGGCCCAACGTGCAGAAGCATCGAAAATTAGCCGTGATAAGGTGGAAAAGGTTCTCATGGATATTGTCATGATGGACCCGAACGAATTGTATCTTGTAGATCCTGTAACAGGAAAGATAAAGTTGAAATCTCCCAGCCAGATGCCGAAGCGTGTGAGAAATGCCATGAAGAAGATAAGCAATGACAAGGGTAAGGTAAGCTATGAGTTCAACGGTAAGGTGGAAGCGGCGAAGCTTCTGGCCAGCATGAACGGATGGAACGCGCCACAACAGATTTCCATCGGAGGTAATCAAGGTGGAAATATCAATGAGATTCGTATTGGTTTTGACCAAGAAGAGGAGTGAATTCTAAAAAATAGAACGATAGTATTAGAAAAAATACGGAGGTTATACAAAAAATACTCTCATAATTCTAAAAAATAGAACATTTATGCTCATAAATCACAAGAGACTCAATCCGAATGCATTTTACCTGCTGAAATATCTGAATGATGCCACACTTCGATTCATCATCCTGTATGGTGGTTCATCATCGAGCAAGTCTTTCAGCGTAGCACAGTGCGTGCTGATACAGACATTGCAGGACGGTGAGAATACGCTTGTGATGAGAAAGGTCGGAGCATCCATCAGCAAAACCATATATGAGGATTACAAGGTAGCGGCATCATTGTTAGGAATCACACAATACTTCAAGTTCAACCAGAATGTAATCCGTTGCCTGTATAACGGTGCGAAGATTGACTTCTCAGGTTTGGATGATCCGGAAAAGATTAAGGGTATCAGTAACTATAAGAGGGTTCAGCTTGAAGAGTTGTCAGAGTTTGAGTATGCCGACCTGAAGCAGATACGTAAGCGTCTGCGTGGTAAGAAGGGGCAGCAGATTATTGCCGACTTCAACCCTATCAGTGAAACACACTGGATAAAGAAGGACTGGCTTGACAACGAGAAACTGCATGATGTTCCTATGGTTGTAGAAATTGGCGGCCGGATAATACCGGCAGAGCTGACAAAGGTGAAGTCTTTAAAGATGAACGAGGGGCGCTCAATAGTGAATCCTGTAACTAAAGAAATTGAGGAGTATCCTCCAAATATGGTAGTTATACAGACAACATACCTGAATAACTTCTGGGTTGTTGGTTCGCCTGATGGAACGTATGGATACTACGATGAGCAGTGTGTGATGGACTTCGAGCATGACCGTATTCATGACCCGGACTACTACAACGTGTATGCGTTGGGAGAGTGGGGTGTAATTAAGACCGGAAACGAGTTCCTCGGTTCGTTCAATGTAGGAAAGAACAGCGGTGAATACAGTTACATACCTGGATTGCCAATTCATCTTTCTGTCGATAGTAACGTATTACCGTACATATCTGTCGGCTACTGGCAGGCAGACTTGAGCAAAGGTAAGGATATGTACCAGATTGCCGAGACCACGGCTGAAAGCCCGAACAACAGCGCAAGAAGAGCCGCGAAACTGGTATCCAAGCGACTGCAGGAGTTAGGATATGACGGTAAAATCTACCTTCATGGTGATGCATCAGCCAAATCCGCCAACACTATCGACGATGAGAAGCGTTCATTCATGGACCTGTTTATTGACACGTTGAAGAAAGACAACTGGATTGTTGAGGATAAGGTGGGTAACAGGAACCCGTCCGTATCCATGACCGGTGAGTTTGTCAATGCTGTTTTTGAGAAATCATTGCCCGGCCTCAGCATAAGCATAGACGATAGTTGCAGGGTATCAATCGAAGACTATCAGAGCGTACAGAAGGATGCTAATGGCGCAATCCTCAAGACAAAGATAAAGGACAGCGTAACGAAACAATCCTATGAGGAACACGGGCACCTTACCGATACTTTGAGATATGTTGTACATGACATCATGTACGAGGAGTATTCCCAGTTCTCGAGCCGTCGTAAACGCAACATGTATTCTGACAGAAGCGTGTTCGGATTCTTCAATCCTTCAGTCGAGTATCAGTATTCACAGAAGATAGTGTACATCATGCCGAATGTTGGAGGAAAGTTCTATATGTGTCAGGTTGCAAGGTGTGGAGAAAAATGGCATGTTCTTGACCTCGTAATGCGTGAAACTGTATCACTCGAAGAGATGAAGTCTGTTATATGTTCACATGATGCAGGAACGTACATCGTGGAATCGTCACCTGCATATTACCAAATGGCAAGGGAACTGAGAAATACGCTTCCGGAAGTAAGGATTAAGAAGGAATATCAGGATATGGATAAGAGAATAGCTGCTACATCCGATTTCATTAAGTCATACTTCCTGCTTTCTGAGACCGGTATGGAAAATGATGAGTATATGGCATTCATAACTGAAGTTCTTGACTACAATGATGAAAATATAAGTGGAGCCAGTGCCCTGTTAAGTGGCATTGCATATACTATCATAAAATTAGGGTAAGCTTGGTTTTATTTACAATATGTTGATACATAGTATTTTATTTGCATTTTCCATGTTTGGGTAAATTGCAAGATTTTTGCAAAATCAACATCGTATATACCCATAATTTATCTTTGTAATATAAGGATAAACTATGGGATATACAATTTTAAAACAGGATACTATTCCGGCATGTGCTGGGCTGAAAATGGCCAGTGAACCACAGACTATATCAACACCAAAGGAGGGTGTAAAAGATAGTGGTTATATTGACCGTTGTGACGTGCATGAGTTATTCGTATCCCCACTGGTTTGCGGCCATAATTACATGGAACTGTTCCGTTCTGTTCCAGAAGTATTCTTTCCGATTGATTACATTGCTTCACGTATATCAGGTTCCGGATTCCAATTGAAGAAGGTAAAGGACGACAGCGTGGTCTGGGAAAACAAGAGAATGAACCAGATTCTCACAAAGCCAAATTGTCTTATGTCCTGGAACGAGATGATATATTCACACTTCGTATATAAGCTGTGCACTGGCAATGCTTTCTTTCGTGCTGCTATGGGAGAAACATTCAAGGACCAGCCAAAGTGGAATGGTGTGATAACTTTTGGGAACTTCCTGCTGATTTTGTTAATGTAGAGCCTAACAGAAGTGTCAATAGTCCAATCTTTGGAATAGCATCTGAAGATGATATTATCCGTTGTTACCGTCTGAATTACGGATATGTGAGTACGATGGAAATCCCTTCATATCAGATATGGCATGACCGTGACGGCTCACCTGAATATATGTCAATAAACGGGTTCCTGAAATCAAAGAGCAGGTTGGCCGCTCATCTGAAACCTATATCCAACCTTATTGCTGTATATGAAGCGAGAAACGTGATTTACGTAAAACGTGGTGGTTTGGGGTTCCTGGTATCCAATAAGAAGGATGAAGCTGGTACTGCAGCAATGACAGAAGATGAAAAGAAGGAAATACTTGACAGTCATTTTGGAAAATTTGGGCTGGACCAACGTAGACTTCCTTATGGTTTAAGTGATGTTCCTCTGTCGTTCGTTAGGACAAATCTTACTATCAGTGAGTTGCAGCCATTTGAGGAAACCTTGACTGATGCTATACAGATAGCCGGAGCATACGGTATCCCTTCAGTGCTTGTACCGCGTAAGGACCAGGCAACATTCAGCAATCAGGCAACAGCGGAAAAGGCTGTATATACATCTACCATCATACCGATGGCCAAGAAATTCTGCAAGCAACTAACTGCATTTCTTGGACTTGAAGAAGGTGGCTATTACTTGGATTGTGATTTTTCTGATGTGGATTGTCTGCAGCAGGGATTGAAGGAAGCTGAGGAAGTCAAGACAATGGTTAATACTAGATGTAAGGAGCAGTTCCTTAGCGGCCTCATCAGTATAAATGACTGGAGGGCACAAATAAAGGAAAGCAGATTCGAAGAACCTCTTTTTGACAAGACTTTGTTCGAGATGTCAGACGAGGAGAGAGAGATAGTAAAACAAGTAATAAGTCTTAACACAAAAAGTGAAGTTGAAAATGGAAGAGAAAACCAAAAGCCTACAGTACAAAACGAAGGCAAATGATGTGGATGAGAAGGGTATCGTAACGGTAGCTGTGAACGGTATCGGTGTGAAAGACTCACAGAACGATGTTTCCATGCCTGGCTCTTTCAACAAGACGTGAAGGAGAATATCGGCAGGATGAGATGGTTTCTTAATCACCGTACTGACCAGTTGTTGGGTGTACCACTCAGTGGCGAGGAAAAAGAGGGAAACCTCATTATGGTTGGCAAGCTTAATCTTGAAAAACAGATTGGGCGAGACACGTTGGCTGATTATAAGTTGTATGCTGAGAATGGCAGAACACTTGAACACTCTATCGGTGTGAAAGCAATCAAGCGTGATGAGACAGACCCGTGCAAGGTGCTTGAATGGAAGATGTTCGAGTATTCGACTCTGACAAGCTGGGGAAGCAACCCTCAGACATTCCTTGTAAATCTCAAGTCTGGTACGCAGGAACAGGTTAAGGAGGCAGTTGAGTTCATCAGGAAAGCGTTCAGAAATACTGATTATTCGGAAGAACGATTAAAACAATATGATATGGAACTGAATCTTCTGCTTAAAGCAATTAATGGAGGTAACGTGGTTACTTGCCCGCATTGCGGACACCAGTTTGATTACGATGAACAACATGAGCATACATTTACTCAGCAGGTGCTTGACAATGCTGCCATGTATTCGAGCTGGCTTACTGACCGTATCGTAAGTCAGGAGATAGACAAACTGGAACCGGAAGTACGTGCAGAAGTTATTGCACTTATTGATTCCGTAAAGTCGGAAGGACTGGAGTTGACCGAGAAATCTGTACAGAACTTCATGGCATACGTCCGTTGTCCGGCATGTTATGGAAGAGTATATAGAAGTAACGCCTTGTTGCAGGATAATAGAACTAACATCTTCTCCGGAAAGTCTGAGCCGTCCAATGACACTCAGGAAAAAACTGACGGTAAGCAAGAAGATGATAATGTTGAGAAAAAAGCCGCTGATAGCACTTCTTTCTTTAGTTCATTGAATAAGGCATTTAATAATGATTAAAATTAAATTGAAGATGAAGAAATTTACAGTTGCAGATTTCGGTATTAAGACCGAAGGGATGCCACAGGAACAAGCTAAGTTCCTGATCAACATGACAGAAAAAATGTGTGATGTTGTCAACAAGGCTATGGAAGGTGTTATCTCACCTGAAGATTTGGAAAAAAGATGAAAAGTCTGAACGATAAGTTGAACGGCTATGACGATGAGAAGTTCAAGCAGCTTGCCAAGGATAACGAGGAACTCATTAAAACGGTTAAAGGTCTTGGTGAGACTATCGATAAGCTGAAATCTAAAGGTATCGGAATGGAAGTCATCAACAAGTTTGATGAGAAGTTGAACGAAATGCTTGATTCAGAGAAATTCAAGGAGTTCGCTTCTGGAAACTGCCGTAAGTCAGGTGTGTTCGAAGGTTTCTGCTTGAAGGATATTGTTTCCATGACTGATAACTATAGCGGTGACCATCTGATTACTCAACAGCAGAACAGGGTTGTATCACAGGTATCTAACAAACGTATTCATATGCGTGATGTATTGAATACATTGGAGGGCGATCCTAAATACCCTAACCTTGCATTTACTCAGGTATATGAATTCGACCGTAATGCGCGTTATGTAACAGAAAACGGAAGATTGCCTGAATCAAGTTTTAAGGCAAAGGAGGTACAGACTGGTACAAAACGTCTTGGAATTCACCTGCCTATTTCCAAGAGAATGCTTAAGAGCCGTGTATTTATCCGTTCATTTATCTTGAAGATGTTGCCTGAAGCTGTATATCAGGCTGAAGATTGGAATATTCTGTTCGGTGACGGTAATGGAGAAAATCTGCTTGGTATTGCCAACCACAAAGGCGTTTATCCTGTTGAAACTATCATCTCTGAAGATTATGTTAGTGGTTCTGCTGGCTCTGTCAAATCAGTTTCAGGTTATAACTCTAATAAGGACACAGTCGTAGAGTTTACAAACCCTCAAGACAGATTCTTGATGGTATGACTATCACATTTACTGGTGCTACTGGACTTACTGCTCTCAACAGCGCTAACCAGCTCGTGAAAATTAACGACCGCCAGATTTTGTTGAAAGGTGTTGCTTATACAGAGGAAACCTCAACATCATCAATGACCTTCAAGGTAAGCCATGGCGCATTTAAGTCAGTTGAGGAACCTAACTCTCTTGATGTCGTCAAAACTGGTTTTGCTGTGATGACATACGCACAGTACACACCGAATGCTATTGCGTTGAATCCTATCACAGTTAATGCTATGGAAAGTGAAAAGGATACAACCGGACGTAATCTTGGTATTATCCAGATGATAGGCGGTGTTAAATATATTGCAGGACGTCCTATTATTGAAACAAACAACATTCTTCCTGGTAAGTATCTGATTGGTGACTTTAATATAGCTGCAAATCTCGTGGATTACACCTTATTGACTCTTGAATGGGCTGAAGATGTAGAAAGCAAGTTGAAGAATGAGATTGTCCTTATTGCTCAGGAAGAAGTTATCTTCCCTGTATATATGCCATGGGCATTCGCTTATGGTGACTTGGCAGCCTTGAAAGAAGCAATCACTAAATCTTAATGCTTATGTATTTGCTTAATGGAGAAAAGAAGGCTCTTGAATCTGTCATAAAAGAACAGCGTATCCGTATTGGCCGTGGGTTGATTTCTATCACCCCGGTCTCGGAAGCTGGACTTGTGTCTGAGGAAGATGTCGAAAAGGCATTAGAGAGCAAACAGAAGGTTATAGATGAGCTTTCTGTTGAGAATGAGAGTCAAAAGAAAGAAATTGATGAACTGAAAGCCAAACTGGCAGAACTTGATTCACATGTGGATGATGCTAAGGATGTTCAAGAAGACAATAAAAATGTTGAGCAGACCGACACAAAGGAGGTTTCTGCCGAGGATGATAAGGCAGCCGTTGTTCAGGACGAGAAAAAAGTTTCTGCTTCGAAATCGAAGAAATAAGGAATTGCCATGTTGATTGATGTGTCATATTTTGTAGCAGGCCCACGTCATATTCTAAATGCCTCAACGTCAAAGACTGCTGGCGCGATTCTTTGGTAGTAACCGGCCATATAGAAGAATATATTAAGAAGTTGCAGCCTGTTTTTCTTGAATCCATGCTCGGTGAGAATGAAGCAGGTTATGCAATGGATTACCTTGATATGTCTGATGATGAAGGAAACGAAGATACTGAGCCGTCTAAGTATGAAATCGTATGCAACAAACTGAAAGAGCCTTTTGCTGATTACGTGCTGTTCCACATACTTCGTGATTCTTCATCGGAAGCTACAATAACAGGGAATGTCCGGCTGAAGTGTGCCAATGAGTACATTTCACCTGTTAATGCCCAGGTTATTGCATGGAATAGGATGGTTTCCGCCAATGTGAAGTTTATCCAGTGGGCGCGTGATGGTAATTGTCCGATTGACCTTGTCACACAGACTAACATGTTGATTAAGATTAACCAGTTCAATCTATGAAAGGTATCGTTGAGATTATTGGAGATGTAGTAAAGGAAATGAGTGGGAACCTTACAATCGTAATGCCTGCTGACATCGAGAATGACAGGTTCGAGGAAGTTAAGAATCCTGAACTGAACTACATATTTGGTTCGGCCCAGTATGTAAAGGATAAACTTGATGAATACAGCAAAGTGCCTTCAACATCAGAACGTAAGTTCCCTCTTGTCGTACTGTTCTGTCCTGTTACAGAGAAGAGAGATAGTCTGGACTATTATTCAAAGGTTTCACTGAATATCCTTATAGCGTGTTCATCAACGAAGAGCTGGAGCAATGAACGGCGTCTGTATGCTTCATTCATCAACATTCTTCGACCAATTTATGAAAGGCTGATTGAGGTAGTTAGAAATGATGGGAGGTTTGATATATACTATGACAGTATCGTTCCGCATGAATATTCTGAGAACTACTCGTATGGCAGATACGGAGCCTATACGGAATCCGGAGAGGAAGTGAGCGAGCCTATTGATGCCATAAATATACGCTCGATGGAATTAATAGTTAAAAATCAAAGTTGTAGGTAATGAGAAATACAAGAGTGTGCGAAAGCGCAGAAATGAATACCGGTGGTTCGGCCTGCAAGGTTGACTGGGGTAAGGTAAAGGGAGCAATACTTGTAGAGCATGGAGTAAAACTACCGGCAAATATTACTGCCGATGAGTTGGAAAAAATGTGTCATGCTGACAGACCAGGCAGAATTTATCCTATTCATACATTCGTTGAATATGCGAAGAATGGTGGTGAAGCTCAGGTTAGTGCTGTTGGATACGGGGCAAACCAGTACAATGGCCTCAACGCTCAGACAGATACTTTCACACTTCCTCGTTTTGATGAAATTCTGAATGCTGAGCTGTTGCGTTGTGCTAACAAGGAATGGGATGTGTACTTCTGGGATTCAAACAGAATGCTTATCGGTTACAATGATGGAACTGATATTCTTGCCGGAATTCCGATGTCAACAGTATATCCAGGTGCCACACCGTTCAGCACAAGCAGTGCGAAGTCAAGTATGACGGTAAATTTCTGCCACATGGATGCAGAAGACAGCCAGTTGAACTTTGACTACTTAAAGTTGGATTTCAATCCTGCGAATGTGATTAAGGGACTGACTGAGGTCATGTTAGTTGAAAACGAAAGCAACAAATTCAAGATTATTGAATGTGTAGGTGGATATGACAGAACTGCTGAATTTGCAACAGAATTGTCCTCAGGTGCATCCGAGGTATTTGATGGGGTTACATCAGCTTCGTATGAGGACGGTTATCTCACAATTACTCCTGGTGAAGGTGAGATTTCAGTTAAATCACCTTCTGTTCTGTACGAGAAAGATGTCAAATGGGTTGAATTTGTAAAAGTGGTTAAAGCAAAAGCATGATTGTAGATGGAGTCAATTTTGTGGAAAAGCAGGTCAAGATGATGTCGAAAAAGAAATTCATTGATACCCACATGACCTGTATCTGGCAGAAAGTTTCTGAGGAGAATCGAAAAAAGAAACTTTCTGACGTGTATGAACGAATTACTGGTAAGTCTGTAAAGGATGCTGACGGTGAGTCTGCTGATAAGTGATGGTTTTGGTTGATTAAGCCGGGCGGAAGTCCGGCTTTAATTTTAATTGTATGGCTGATTTCGAGAAATTGGAGAATGTGATAAACAGAATTGCATCAGGATTTGAAAAGTCATGTATGGATTGCCTTCAGGAAAACAATATAGAAGTTGCAGACCTTGTAAGGGAACAGCTATATTCAGGTCTTGACGGTAATACAGACAGTCTTAGACCAGGATATTCAGAAGATCCATATTTTAGAGAAACTACATCTATGTGGCATAATGATCCAGACGGGTATATTGAATGGAAAAGGAAGATAACACCTCCGATAAAAAGTCCGAGACTGAATCTTCCTCCAAGGCCTGTTGATGTTCCTAACTTGTATATTACCGGTCCGTTCCATGAAAGTATCCGCGCATCTGTTGCAGGTGACACTCTTTCGATTGATACTGTGGGATTCGTTGATGGTCCTGACATAGTAAGGAAATACGGGAATGACATTCTCATGTTGGGAAAGGACGCAAGAGAGTATGTTGTACTTCAACTTCTCGAGCCTTTTTTGAAACGTTTTTTCAAACAATGTGGGTATAAATGATGGGATGCGGTTGCGAGAATAAGAAAATCATGTCTGACTATGAGCGTGTGGCCATGCTTGCAAAAAAAGCTGCCATGCTGGACGGATGTGTGTACGTTGTGTACAGGAAGAGTGATGGTACCTACTCGTTCGATAAGGAAGGTACCAAGGTGGATGGCGTTATTGTTGAATATAAACATTACTTGTGATGGGAAATTTGAAATTGAAGGATTTCGTCGATGAGGAATCATTGAAGAAGTTGCAGGAACTTAGGAGTACAATATCAGATGTAAGGCAGGATTACAAGGATGCTGCATCGGAACTTATCAAGGGACTTACTGTTGACGTCAAGGTAAAGGGAGATATTGACAAGTTGCAGGCCATATATAATACTCAGGCTAAGAACGTATCTTCCGCATCTGAAAAACTTACTGATGCATTCAGTCGTCAAGCAGAGGTCGCTGAACAACTGATGAAGAAAATCAAGGAGAAGGCAGATGCAGAAAAGCTGAGTACAAAAGAGGTAAAGGAATTGTCAAAGGCATCAGCAGAAGCATCCAAGGCAATGCAGCAGGCTGCTAAGGCTGAGGAAGCAATGAATAAGGCTCAGAAAGCTGCGAATACTACCAGAAAGGCTGCTGCCATGACCGAGGAGGAGCGCATACGTTTCATCAAGGAATCTTTGGAGTTGGCAGACAAGGAGGTGCATAGTATTGATGAAGCGAACGAAGCAAATAAGAGATTGCGTCAGGCTGTAAAGATGGTACGTGATACTGATGAAGATTATAAGAATACTCTTGGAAAACTTAATTCTACTATCGGTGTCAATACAGATTACGTTAAACGTAACAGTGACCGATATACTCAGCAGAAGATGGAAATCGGAAACTACAAGGAGAACATCAAAGCTGCATGGATGGAGATAGAGCGAGGAAACAGTTCCATGAAGAATATGGGTATCATCGCATCGAATGTCGGTAATATTTTAAGACGTAATTTTTCTAAAGGCATAAGTAATGTAGGTGTTGGTGTCGCATCAATGGTAAAAGGATTTGTAGGAGCACAGGCTGTACTGACAGGTGTTCAGAAGTTAATATCATTGTTCAAGGGTGGAATACAGACATCTATTGAATTTGAAGCTGCTAACTCAAATCTTGCTGCAGTCCTTGGTACAACATCTGATAAGATTAAAGACTTGCAGAACGATGCCCGTGAGCTTGGAGCATCAACCAAATACACAGCAGCAGAAGCCACAAACTTACAGATAGAACTTGCTAAGTTAGGTTTCACAGCTCAGGAAATTAAAGACAGTACACAGTATATCTTACGGTTTGCTCAGGCTACTGGTGCAGAACTTCCTGATGCGGCTTCGTTGGCCGGAGCAGCTTTAAGAATGTTCGGTGCCTCAACAAAAGAGACCGAGCGTTACGTGTCCGCAATGGCTGTATCTACAAGTCGTAGTGCGTTGTCATTCTCTTACCTTGCGACAGCGATGCCTATTGTTGGCCCTGTAGCCAAATCATTTAACTTTACCATTGAAAGACACGTTGGCGTTGTTAGGAAAGCTTTCTGATGCTGGATTTGATGCGTCAATGGCTGCGACAGCTACACGTAACATTCTGCTTAATCTTGCAGACAGTAACGGTAAGCTTGCAAAGACATTGGGTGAGCCTGTTAAGACGTTGCCAGACCTTGTAAATGGGCTTGTCAAGTTGAGGGATAACGGAGTTGACCTTAACACCACACTCGAACTTACGGATAAACGTAGCGTGTCCGCATTCAATGCGTTCCTTACGTCAGCTGATAAGATTGTCCCACTCAGAGAACAGATTACAGGAGTAGAGGGGGAGTTGCAGTCAATGGCAGATGTGATGTCTGACAATATGGCTGGTTCGTTGAAGTCTTTGTCATCCGCATGGGATGAACTTATGCTTACCATAAACGGAAGTAACGGATGGATGCGCAGCGTGGTTGACTGGGTTACTGGTATGGTACGTGGACTTTCCGCTTTACTTGCTTCTGTGGAAACAATCGAGACAAAAATGATGTCTGGATACGAGAAGTCATACATGAAAATCACAAAGAGTGCGGACATTATCGGGAAGTACGAGGCACAGATAGCTAGAGATACAGAGAAATACGTGAAGCAGGGAATGTCTGCAAAAGAGGCTGAGGAAAAAGCACGTGACATACAGCTTAAATCACTTGAGGAACGTATAAAGAAGGAAGAAGTGCTGATAGCTGATGCGGAAGCTAAGAAGAAAGAGATACAGGATAAGGAAACTTGGTATAATAAGGCATACCTTCATAAAATGGAGGATGGAAGCTATAAGACATATGCTGCTATGGAACTGCAACAGTCCGAAGCTATCGCAAAATCAAAGGCAATGATTTCAGTGTACAAATCGTTGTCGAGCGAGATAAAGAATGTGTCAGGTGCAAGTACGAATGGAGGTAATGGTGTAAAATAGAGACAGATAAGGAGAAGGCTGCACGTTTGAAGGTTGAAGCTGACTTGCAGAGGTCTCAGACTGCACTCATGGAAGAAGGACTGGAGAAGGAGCTGGCTGTTATACGTAATGGTTACCAGCAGAAGATTGATGCCGTAAAAGGTAATTCATCCGCAGAAATGGCATTGAGAAAATCGTTACTTCAAGAAATGAACAACGAATTGGCGAAGGCTTCTGGGGAGTATGAAAAGAATCGTGCAAGTATTGACCTTCAGAATCGTCTTGCTTCCGTTGAGGAAGGTAGTGAGGAAGAAATGTCCGTTCGTCTTGATATACTTGATAAGCAGAAGGAAGAAGAAATGAAGGCTGCTGAAAGTAATGGTGCCGACGTGAGCCTCATCGAAAAGAAATACATCAATGAAAAGCGTAAGATTTATGAGGAATATGCTGCTGATTATGTTGATGAGATTTCTAAATCTGCCGCAGCCGAACAGGTTGTAAGGAATGCACAATATAATTCCGACCTGAAAGAGTTGGAAAAGCTGCATGCCAAGAAACTTATTTCGGATGAGGAATATGAGAAAAAGAAGGCTGATATAACAGAACGGTATTCTATTGATACCGCTAAGGCTGCTGTTGACTCGTTGGAGGAACAGATTTCTGTTGAAAATCTGAGCCAGGACGACAGAGAAAAACTTGCCGAGCAGCTTCAGAAAGCAAAGGCTGATTTGGCAAATGCTGAGCTGATGCTGAGATTGCTGCAATCAAGAGGGTTCAGGATGAAGAAGAAGATTCTTACAAAAAACGGATGAAGAATGCTCAGCGATGGATGGATGTTGCGTCTGATGCCATTGGTGCAATCGGTAATCTTATGTCGACATTATATGAGCGCGATATTGACAATATTGAGAAGGAACAGGAGGCAAATGAGGAAGCGTACAATGCTGATGTTGAAAGGATTGAAGCACTTGCCGAAAGTGGAGCAATATCTGAGGAGGAAGCAGAGGTTCGTAAAAGAGCTGCTGAAGCTGAAACATCAAGAAAGAATGAGGAACTTGAGAAAAAGAAAGTTCAGTTGCAGCAGAAGCAGGCTAAATGGCAGAAGGGTGTGGACATTGCTCAGGCTGGTATAGCAACAGCACTTGCAATAACTCGTGCATTACCTAACCTAGTACTTGCTGCAATAGTAGGTGCAATGGGAGCGGTACAGATAGCGACTATCGCAGCAACACCAATTCCTGCATACAAGGAAGGTACTAAGAACGGTGGACATATTGGAGGATTGGCTATCGTTGGTGATGGTGGAAAGCATGAGGTTGTTGTGTATGGTGGTAAGTCATGGGTAACTCCAGATGTTCCTACCGTGGTAGATTTACCGAAAGGTGCTGAAGTGTTCCCTGATATAAGCGAATTCAATGAGAATGTAAGAATGAATACTATATATGATTCAGGAATAAGTAGTCCTGTTGTTGTAAATGATTATTCTGAACTATCTCGTGAGATGAAAGGAATGCGTGTAGAACTCAGGAAAATAATGAAGATAATACATAAGGAAGCATACAACTCTAATTATGAACATTATAAAAGTACAAGATTATGATAACTACATTAAGCAGGTTGAGTATGTTTGATTTTATTGAACTTCTTTGTGGAAACAGAGAAGTTCTTATGGAGGAAGGTGATAATAATTCCATGCTGGAAAATGTGGCTTCAGAATTGATATATCAGTATCAGAGCATAGTAAATCCTTCCGGAATAGAATCTGCAATTTAGAAAAGGAAGAGAAAATAAAGATTAAGTACAGGATACTATTGCAAAGATATTGAAGGCGCTTATTAGCATAAACGCTGTAGATGATGTTGTTGGACTTCTGTCAGAAATGGGAATTACTGGTATTGAGCGTGAAAAGATTCCTTCAAGAATAGACCGTATGATTGCAGAAGCGGAGTACATGAGAAAGAGGATTGAAGATACTTCTTCTGCTGATAGAAAGAAAAATACTCCTGATGATGTACGTGCATCATTTGACAGGGAGATAGCGTTTTCTTATGACTTATTTCAAAAATGAATATTGACACAAGAATCATTACTGCAGGTGTGTATGCGAATATGGTTCATCAGGCAGATGTTGAAATTAAAAGAAAATTGCATCGTTAGATAACTTTTTTGCTGCTTTGTCGAATTTTTTTTCCCGTTTTGGGTTTTGTAACACGAATTGTTAACACTAATAATCGTAATAGACATGGAAGAAAAATGACAATGTGGCTTTATTGCCAGTAATTAATGAGAAATGTGACATAATAATTCATCTTTTATCGTCACTTTGCGACAACCCGGATTTTCTTATAGACTTACTCAGAAAGACTACTGAGAAGCAGAATAAGTTTTCATCATCTCGAATGAAAATATTGCATGGACATGGGGTTGGAGCAGATAGTGATTGAGCAATATCAGTGGATATTGGGACTGGCAAGAAAGTATTGCAGGAATATGATGGACGCAGAAGACCTTGCCGAAGAGACTGTGTATAAGATTCTGTCAAATAAAAGTAAATATGATTCTTCCAAGAGCTTCCGACCATGGTGCAGCGTTATTATGTTGAACACATATATAACAACATACAATCATGAATCATTGATACGTTTCGATTCTGAGGAGAAGGCTGATCATATCCATTCTTATTTCGATGCGGACAATGAAACGTTAAGGAATGAACTTTATGGGATAATTGAAAAATGCAGGAGAAAATCATGTTCCGTTGATTGCGCTATAATGTATGCTGAGGGTTACTCTTATGAAGAGATAGCAAAAAAGATGCATATACCATTAGGTACGGTTCGTAGCCGTATCTCGTTTGCTCGGAATATGATTAGGCAATGTGTTGTAGATTAATAAGTTAATTATGGTTTGACAATTGAAAATGGCGAAGTTTACGATTGCATATATAGTCAATCTGAACTATCTTTATAGTACAATTAAAATATAAGTCAAACCAAATAATTAGCATTATGGAAAAGAGTAATTTTCGAGTAAGAGTGATGAAGTATGCACACCAGTTAGCAAAAACAACAGAATACACGTGGAAAATCTGTCTTATTAAGGCATGGGAGTTATACAGACTTGCTAAAATATGAGAAAGGGTATTGTGAAATTTGCATTCCAGAAAGTTGACGGAAGCATCAGACATGCTTCAGGAACATTGTACAATCTTCCGGCCGAACATCAATTCACGGGAAAAAACTGACAAAGCCAAGTTACAAGACATTTGCATACTTTGATGTAGATAAAGGAGAGATGAGATGCTTTAAGATAGAAAACCTTGTAACCGTTTATTGATATGGAAAGTTTTATTGTTACTACTTCCGGGGAAGTATCATTTACTTTCCCGGCAAACGGGAGTGATTTCTCGTTGAAAGAATTGCAGGATTCTGTTAATGGAAATATAGAGATTGTTCCAATAAGAAAGAATGTTAGGTCCTTTGATTTTTAAGGAATTTGATAAGGAGGGGTTTGCAATAAAATTGACTGATGAATATATTATGATTGTTAATTCTGAGGGGAAGATTGAGTCTAAGCAGTTCAATTATGTAGCAACAGTACTGGCAACGGCATCGGAATCTATAAGTCCTGGAGACTGGATTGCTGGAGATGTACTTGTCTGCAGAAGTAGTATGGTTAAATAGTTCGGTTTTGTGTAATACATTTTATATCAGTTGTTTGCGCGTTTTTGTAAGAGTAGGATTTTAGGCAAGCCTTAGTCGGTTTGCCTATTTTTATATATTTGAGAATGAATTAACGACAGGATGATTTGTAGATATTTTTACATACAATAGTTCGTTAAAAATTCGCCAAGCCTAAGCGGCTCTGGCAGTAAATAAAATGAGTTCTTTGAAAAGTTTGTCAATAACTTGCGGGTCTGGGCTAATCCCAAACACGCAAATAAATCG
>ENA-OQAL01000051-OQAL01000051.1-human-gut-metagenome-genome-assembly--contig:-NODE-51-length-27486-cov-1.540224_pt1 | contig 27486 bp, 50 predicted proteins | sample MGYA00242491_ERZ504519 | MGnify/ENA primary metagenome ERZ504519 (study PRJEB26092, sample SAMD00036260) | human gut metagenome | host: Homo sapiens | study: EMG produced TPA metagenomics assembly of... | reverse complement strand
TTACATTTTTGCCGTTTACTTTCACGGTCTTGTAGGTGCGCACCCGCACATAATACTTCTTCTTAGCGGACAGCTTACCGACACTCTTAGAAGTCGTCTTATTCTTGCTGATCGTCACCGTCTTGGCTTTCTTAAACTTGCTGCTGGTACTGTACTGCACCTGATACCCGGAGGTTTGGGTAGCCTGCTTTTTCCAAGTGACCTTAAAGCCTTTCTTGGCAGCTTTCACTTTAGACACGCCGGTGCCCTTGGGCTTGATGGTAAAGGTCTTGCGCATAGAGCCGCTGTATCGGTTCTTAAACTTCACGGTTCACTGTATACTGCCCCACATTCTTACGACCGCCGGAATAAGAAATGTTGTAATTCGATGCACTGATTTTCTTGCCTTTGCTGTCTTTTACTGTTACCGTAGGTTTTTTTTTACCTTTCCGTCATAGGTATAAGAGGTAGCAGACAAGGTCATGCTCTTTGCCGCATAAAGAACGGTCTCCTTGGTACCGGCTTTTTAAGTAGCCGCAAGCAATGCAGCCGGTTGCTTCATAACCGTTGGCCTTCGTCGTGGCCTTTTTCAGGTAATACTTATAGCTATGGGTATGATCCTTCACGGTGATCACGCAGTCCGTATCCTTGACCGGGCAGCTCATAAAGGCCAAATAGTAGGTCTTGCCTTTTTCCATATATGCGCCCAATACAGCCGTACCGCTCTCCTTGTCCTGCTCATAGCCGTTTTTATAATTCGGATTGTCTGCAATCAAAATTCCACCGTCAACGCAGTTGGTCATACGGAATTCATAGAATTTTGTCTCCGTAGCGGTCATGGTTGCGAACATCAGCCGATGATCTTCGCCGGGCTGAAAAGTCACAGTCAACTTGTCGCCATAATGCAGCTCATAAACTTGGTCGGTAGCCGTAGCCGCCTGGGCGGACAGGCTGACGCTGAACACGGTGGTAAGCACCAACAGCAGGGCCAAGGTGGTGGATAAAATCTTTTTCATAAGAAGAACTCCTTTCAAAATTCTTTCCCTAACTTTAACTTAACTATATCAAATTTCACTGCGAAAAGCAATAAAATCCACAACGGAAAAAGATAATAGACAAAAATAGGGGGGGTGGCGATGAACCACTCCCCCATTGTCGTTATTTTACAGACCGGCAACCTCTTTAATGTACTTGCGGGCCTTGACCGCATAGGCAAAAGGATTGGCCTTGGCCGGGTCCTGCTCGGCCTCGACCACCACCCAGCCTCGTAGCCGGTACGGTCCAAAATATCAAAGATGGGCTTAAGTCCACATCGCCGTCGCCGGGCACGGTAAACACACCGGCACGCACGGCATCCAAAAGCTCATGTGCTCCGGCACCACCCGGTTATTGTACACATCCAGGCGCACATCCTTCAGGTGCACATGCTTGACCCGACGGGCGTACTTCTCCAGTACCGGTACCGGGTCGATCCCGGCAAAGGTCAGGTGACCGCTGTCAAACAGCAGGAACACCAGTTCCGGATCCGTCAATTCCATCAAGCGGTCGATCTCCTCCGCCGTCTGCACGCCGGTACCCATGTGGTGATGCACGGTAAAGTACATGCCCTTGGAGCGGGCGTAAGCGCCCATCTCGTTAAAGCCCCGAGCCACCGTTTGCCACTGTGCCTCGGTGTACACCGGCTTTTCGTCCAAAATGGATTTGTCCAGGCAACCTTGAATGGAATTGCCCTGCTCGGAAGCACCGATCACCTTGGCACCCAAGGCGTGCAGCTTGTCGCAGTGCTGCTTAAAGGCGGCAATGGTCTCCTCATAAGGCTTGGAAGTCAGGTAAGACGAGAACCAGGCGTTGCAAATTTGCAGCCCGCGAATGTCCAAATACGGCTTGAGCACCGCCGGATCGGACGGGTATTTGTTGCCGATCTCCGAGCCGGAGAAACCGGCCAACGCCATCTCGCTGATGCACTGCTCAAGGTGTTTTCTGCGCCCAGGTCGGGCATATCGTCATTGGTCCAGCCGATGGGGGCAATGGCCAATTTTACTTTATCCGGGTTTAGCATAGGCTGTGCTCCTTAATAATCAAAAGTCTTGGCGATATTCGCCTGCATATCCGCATAGGCGGCGGCCACGGTCTCGCTCTTCGACACCTCCGCCACGCCCACGCGCCACCAGCTCTCAAGCCGGGGGGTCATGGTCTTGGGCAGCACCTTAATGTCAAACAGGCACGCCCGGTCCTGGGTAGCTGCGTCTGCCAGTGCGGCGCGCAGCTCCTCCGAGGTGCGGCAGGTGTAGCCCTTTGCACCGTAGCCTCTGCGATCTTGGCAAAGTCCACAGCGATCTCCGCCCCGTCCAGCATACCCGTCTTAGGGTTGCGGGCGCGGAACACGGTGCCAAAGGTATCGGTGCCCTGATTGTTTTGCAAATTCTCAATGCAGCCCCAACCCATATTGTCAAACAGGCACACATTGATCTTCAATCCCTCTTGCAAAGCGGTATACAACTCGCTGTGACCCATCAGGAAAGAGCCGTCCCCGCAGAAGGTGTACACTTCTTTGTCCGGGCAAGCCAGCTTAGCGCCCAGAGCGCCGTTGACCTCATAGCCCATATTGGAGTAGCCGTACTCCATGTGGTAGGTGCCCCGATCCTTGGGACGGAACAGACGCTGCATATCCCCGGGCAGAGAACCGGCAGAGCCAAGAGCAATGGCGTCGTTGGGCATAAACTCGTTGATAATGCCCAGAGCCAAAGTTTGGTTCAGCCACCGGGCAGCTCTTTGGTATAGTAATCGTCTACAATAGCTTCCCACTCGGCCTTGGCGGCTGCAATCTCACCGGTATAGGCAGTCTTGTACCCGGTCAAAGCAGGCAGCAGTGCCTCTAAGGTCATCTTCGCATCTGCCACAATGGCCTCGGCATCCATTTTATACGCGTCAAAGGGGCAAATATTGATCCCCAGCACCTTGCGATCCTCGTTAAACAGCCACTTGGAAGAAGTGGTAAAATCGGAGAACCGCGTGCCCACGCCGATGATCAGATCAGCGTCCCGGCCGATCACATTGGCAGCCTTGCCGCCGGTGACGCCGATACCGCCCAGGTCAGCGGGTGCTGCCAAGCACCAAGCTGCGCCCGGCCTGTCTCCGCAATGGGAATATTATAGGTCTCCGCCAACTTTTGCAGGGCAACCTCTGCCCCGCTGTAACGCACACCGCCGCCGCAAATAAGAATAGCTTTTTTGGCCTGCTTGATCGCAGCCACTGCCCGCTGCAGCTGGCTCTCCGCCACCGGGCGGCGATCCAGGTGCCACACCCGCTTTTTGCAGGAAGTGCACCGGATAGTCGTAGGCCTCGCCCTCCACATCCTGTGGCATGGCCAGACAAACGGCGCCGGTATCCGCCGGGTCTGTCAGCACCCGCATGGCATTTAGGCAGGCGGTCATCAACTGCTCCGGCCGATTGATCCGGTCAAAATAATGGCACACGCCCTTAAAAGCATCTGTTACCGTGCGGCCGTAGTTGTCAAAAATCGGCCTGCTGGAGCACCGGGTCCGGCTGGCGGCAGGCAAAGGTGTCGCCGGGCAGCACCAACAGCGGAATACGGTTGGCGGTGGCGCAGCCGCAAGCGGTAACCATATTGGTCGCGCCCGGGCCGATGGAGGACACGCAGGGAATAATGGCCTTGCGATCCATCTGCTTGGCATAAGCCACAGCAGCCAGCGCCATATTCTGCTCATTCTTGCCCTGATAAAATTTCAGGTTATGGCCCCCCTGCTCCAGCGCCTGACCCACGCCCACCACGCACCCGTGGCCAAAAAATGCCAAAGATGCCGCTGACGAACTTGCTTTCTACGCCGTCACATTCGATATATTGATTGTCCAGGAACTGTACCAGCGCCTGGGACATGGTCAGTCTAACTCGCTTCATATACTCATAGTCCTTTGAAATAGAATTATGCTTCGATCTCGCTGAGCTTTACCGGGCGGTGCTCGGCCAGCGACTTTTTTTGGCAGCCAGGCCCATACGCAGCGCCTGCAAGCCGTCCTCCACCGTGGTCTTGGTGGGTTTATCGTGAAGCACACAGTCGATAAATTCGGTCATCTCGTCGGTAAAGGACTGCATATACCGCTCCAGGAAGAAGTACAACGGCTTATCCGTCACCTTGCCGTTCTCATCAATAACGCCACATGGGTGGGGGTGTCGTTGGCAGCGGAAGCCTGGGCCTTGGAGCCAAACACCTCCAGCCGCTGGTCGTAGCCGTAAGAGGCCTTGCGGCAGTTGTCAATAACACCAATGGCGCCGTTCTTGAATTTCAGGCTGACCAGCGCCGTGTCCACATCTCCTGCCTCACCGATGGCCGGGTCTACCAGCACGGCAGCGTTGACGAACACTTCCTCCACCTCGCCGCCGATAAAGCGGGCCATGTCAAAGTCATGGACGGTCATATCCAGGAAGATGCCGCCGCTGACCTTTACATAAGAAACCGGGGGCGGCTCCGGGTCGCGTGAAGTGATCTTAATGGTCTGGAGCTGGCCGATCTTGCCGGCGTTTGCCAAATCTTTAATGGCGGCAAAGTTGTGGTCGTACCGACGGTTAAAGCCGATCTGCAGCTTTACCCCCGCCTCTTTTACAGCCGCTTCCACTGCCTTGATCTTGGCAACGGTCAAATCCACCGGCTTTTCGCAAAAGATATGCTTGCCGGCCTTGGCCGCCTCCACAGCAATATCCGCGTGGGTATCGGTAGAGGAGCAGATCAGCACTGCATCCACCGTAGGATCATTGAGAATTTTCGTGATAATCCTGCACCGCTTTGGGAATACCCAGGTCGTCCGCCACCTTTTGGGCGTTCTCCGGGAACAGGTCGCTAATGGCCACGATCTCCGCCTGGGGAATGTGGTAAGTAATGGATTTGGCGTGCACCTGGCCGATCCGACCGGCGCCGATGATGCCAACGCGCAGTTTTTGCATAAACAGTACCTCTCTTAAAAGCAATTCCGGGCGCCCGCACGAGCGTACCCTATATCAAATTTTAGTTTAACACAGGGCTGATTTTTATGCAATAGAACAAAACTGACAAAGATAAGGGCATGTTTTTAGGCAATGTGCCGATTATTGGACATTCGGGGCAAAACTGTCCTGTGCCTCCGGCGGGATTTACAGAAATGTCACAGACCCTATATTGCAATCCCGAGCAAGAGTATGTATAATAGAGAGTGCAGATATAATAAAGTAAAATAATAATCTTAAAATACAGGAGAAACCAAATGAGCTACACTTATAATACCCACGGTACCTGCTCCCGGCAGATCACCTTTGATTTGGACGAGGAGGGCAAGGTACGCAATGTAAAATTCCTTGGTGGCTGCAACGGCAACCTGCAAGGTATCGCCGCACTGGTAGAGGGTCAACCGGCAGAAGATGTGATTCAAAAGCTGCGTGGCATCAACTGCAACGGCAACGGCACCTCCTGCCCGGATCAGCTGGCAAAAGCCATTGACGAAATTCTGTAAAATCCTGCAAAAGGAGCAAGTATATGTTCAGATTGAAGAGCAACGCCCTGCAACGGGGAATTAAGGTCAACGAGGGGTATCTGTACGCCTCCCGCATTCGCAACACCCGCTCCGGTATGGACCTGGTGCCGGACGGCAACAGCACGGAATTCACCTTTCACTTTACGGACGGCACCGAGTTCTCCTCCAAGGGACTGAAGGTGACGGACTCCGCCGAGCGGGACGGTAAGCTGGTGTTTACCTTTGAAGAATTTGAGGGCATCACCGTAACCATGCGCTACTGGGTGGGCCGGGACGGCAACACGCTGAAAAAGCAACTGCAATTTATCCAAGCCACCGAGGACAAGGTGATCGACTACATTGCCCTGGAACACATCGGTGTGATCAACTCACAGACCCACTTCTCTATTCCGGACGACGTGGAGACCAGCATGCAGATCCCGGACGCCCATGGCGATCCTGGGTCAGCCCTTTTACATTGACAGCCTGTTCTTCGGCTGTGAGTTTCCGGCCACGGCAACCGTATTCAGTACGGCATCGGTCAAGTCAAATACTATGTAGGTCACCCGGTACACGGCCGCTTTACCTGCCCTGCTACTGTCATGGGCGGCGCCACCGGCAACACCATGGCAGAGGTGCAGGGGCGCGTTCTTTGACTACATTGAATACATCAGCACAAAAGCGACTTCCGCGTGCAGTACAACAGCTGGTACGACCACATGCTGGACATTGACGCGGACAATATTGAGCGCTCTTTTTATGAGATCGAGCAGGGGCTTAGCAATCACGGCGTGCCCCCGCTGGACGCCTATGTGATTGACGACGGCTGGAACAACTACAAAGCGCCGTTTTGGAGCTTTAACAAAAAGTTCCCCAACAAGCTGACGGACGCCACCGACCAGTGCCACAAGCTGGGCTCCACCTTTGGCCTTTGGCTGGGTCCTCGCGGCGGCTACACGGCAGCCACTCCCCGCTTTGCCAAAAAGATTGAAAAAGGCGGCAACGGCTACCTGAACAGTAACAGTATGGACATTTGCGTCGGCTCGGAGAAAATACCTGCAAAATCTGGAAAAATTTCTCACGGATACCTGCACGGAATTTGACATTCAGTACCTGAAGCTGGACGGCTTTTGCCTAAAGCCCTGCACCAACCCAAAGCATGACCACATCACCGGCGGCGAGAACGATATGTATTTTGTTACGGAAATGTGGCAGCGGTGGATCGACTTGTTCACCCGCCTGCGGGAGAGCAGAGCCAAGGACAACAAGCCCCTGTGGATCAATATGACCTGCTATGTGAACCCCTCTCCCTGGTGGCTGCAATATGTGAACAGCGTGTGGCTGCAAAACTCCATGGACATTGGCTTTGCCAAGAACCTGGAGCAACAGGCACAGGTGGATGCGGAGATCACATACCGGGACTCCATGTACTACGACTTTATGTGCACCCGCGCACTGCAATTCCCGGCCAAGAATATTTACAATCACGAACCGATCTACGGCAACACTGCCAAGGTAGATTATACCGACGAAGAATTTGAAAAGTTCCTGTTTTGGAATGCTTGTCGGGGCCAGGCCTTTAACGAGCTGTACCTGAGCTACAATAAGATGAACAGCGCCAAGTGGCGCATTCTCGCCCGTATGCTCCGCTGGCAAAAGGCCAACCATCACATCTTAAAGAATGCCATGCTGCTGGGCGGCGACCCGGCAGAGAACAACATTTATGCCTATGCCGCCTGGACAAAGGCGGGCGAAGGAATCATTGCCCTGCGCAATCCCACAGACGAAAAACGGATCTGACCCTGACCCTGAACAAGCTGATGGGCTGCCCGGAGAATCTGCGGGCGGTAAAGTGCTACAATGTGTACAACACCACCGGGGCGGACAGTCTGGATCTGTTCTCTTATGGGGATAAAATGCAGATCACCCTGGCGCCCTTTGAAATGAAGATCTTCCAGTTCGGCGACCGGGACAACCGCTGCCTGGCACCGGAGAATACAAACGACTTCACTTTATCCTTTACGGTGAGCAATAACGCAGACACCAATATCTGCAGGGGCAAGGACGCGGCAATTTGGATCGCAAACGGCGTCCTACACGGCACATTCGGCGGCTGTAAAATCCAAGCGCCCCTTGAGGACGGTGCCCACCACATCACCTTTGTACGGTACAAAAACAAATGGTCAGACTCTTCATGGACCGGCAGTTGGTGGACAGCGCGTACGCACCGGAGGCAGCCCCACAGATTGCCACCGACGACCTAGCCTCCAGCGCAGCGAACTTTAGCGTGGCTGACGGCTCCACCCCCTTTGAGGAGCTGATGGACTTAAAGGCGGTACTGTCCGGTTCCCGCAAATTCAAACGAAAGCGTAAATAACCATGGCAAACGAAGAAAATAAAAAGCAAAAAAGCAAGCTGCGGGAGGTCATAGACTTTCTGCTGCCCATTCTCATTGCGGTAGCGGTGGCACTGGTGTTAAAATATTGCGTCATTGCCAATGCCGTGGTGCCCACCGGCTCTATGCTGAACACCATTCAAGAGGGCGACCGGGTGATTGCCAGCCGCCTGGCCTATGTAAAGGACGACCCCCAGCGGTACGATATTGTCATTTTCAAGTACCCGGACGATGAGAAGCAGTATTATGTAAAGCGCATTGTCGGCCTGCCCGGCGAGACGGTGGAGGTGGTCAACGGCGTAGTCTATGTGACCGAGACGGATGGCAAGACCGTTCAGCTGGACGACAGCTTTGTGACCAAAGAGACGCCAACCGGCAACTACGGCCCCTACACCGTACCGGCAGACAGCTACTTTATGATGGGCGACAACCGCAATCACAGCGAGGACTCCCGCTTTTGGCAAAATAAATTTGTCAAGAAGAATAAGATCGTTGGCAAGGTGGAGTTCCGCTACTATCCCAAGTTCTCCACCATTGACTGATAAGGAAAGAATGCAATGAAGTGCACCAAATGCGGCAGCGATGCCGTAATGAAAGACGGCGACTGGCTCACCTGTCTAAACTGCGGCAATGTGATGTTTGACACCCGCCGCCCGGAAGAGACGGCGGCAGAGATCAGCCCCACCAAGCTGCTGGAGCAGATGGAGCCGCTGCGGTACAGGAAGAAGCGCCATCTCAACGCCACACCCGCCCGGAGAAAAAGCGCAAGTCCCGCCGCAAAGCCAAAGGCTGCCGCGGACAAGGCGGAGGAAAAGAACCCGGTCAAGGATATTGTGGACTTTATGCTGCCCATTGTGATTGCCGTGATCCTGGCCCTGCTGCTGAAAACACTTGTGTTTGCCAATGCGGTAGTGCCTCCGGCTCCATGCTCAGCACCATAGAGATCGGCGATCGGATCGTGGCCAGCCGACTGGCCTATATCACCAACGACCCCCAGCGGTACGATGTGGTGATCTTCAAATACCCGGACGATGAGCGCCAAAATTATGTAAAGCGCATTATCGGGCTGCCGGGCGAAACGGTGGAGATCAAGGACGGCACCGTCTATGTGACCCAAACAAACGGCAAAACCATTCAGCTGCGCGACGACTTTGTCACCTACTGCACCCCGGTGGGCGATTATGGCCCCTACAAGGTGCCGGAGGACAGCTACTTTATGATGGGTGACAACCGCAACGACAGCGAGGACTCCCGCTTTTGGGACCACAAGTTTGTAAAGAAAAAGAAGATCGTGGGCAAAGTCGTCTTTTGCTACTACCCCAGCATCCATAAAATCAAATAGACAATTCGCATGGCGGGAGCTTGCTCCCGCCCCATTCTTTGCCATAAAGCTAAAAAAAAGGACCTGTCGTGTGAACAGGTCCTTTGCTTTTATATTTGGAAAAATTATCTGGGATAGCGCTTGACGACACGCAGGCGCTCCATGGCGCGAGCAGGTTGGCCTGGGAATGGTGGTACTCCATTTGGCTGTGGTGCTGGCGCATTTCTTCCTCTGCTCGCTCCTTGGCTTCCTTAGCACGGCGGGCGTCGATCTCATTGGGCAACTCCGCAGACACGCACACCAAGGTGGCCTCATTGTTGACAAACTCCAAAAAGCCGCTGCCAACAAAGGCGTGAATGATCTTGCCCTGGGTATCCTTAATGCGCATTTCGCCCACTTCCACCGGGGTTACGCAGTTCTCGTGCTGGGCCAGGAAGCCCACCTCGCCGCCGTCGATAGCCGGGATCACCAAGGTCTGCGCCCGGCCGTCATAGAACACACGGTTGGACGCCACAATTTTCAATTTGAATGTATTGTCTGCACCCATACGGGCACCTCCTTGCTACAAGGATCACTTTTGCATTTGCTTGGCTTTCTCCAGCACATCGTCCAGGGTGCCTACATTGAAGAATGCCATCTCCGGCACATCGTCTACCTCGCCGTTGATGATGGCCTTAAAGCCGCGAATAGACTCCTTCAGCGGTACAAACACACCGGGAATACCGGAGAACTGCTCGGCCACATGGAAAGGCTGGGACAGGAACTTCTGGATCTTTCTTGCACGGTAAACAGTGACCTTATCCTCGTCGGACAGCTCCTCCATACCCAGAATCGCAATAATATCTTGCAGTTCTTTGTATTTTTTGCAGGTACTCCTGTACCTTACGAGCCACCTCATAGTGCTCCTCTCCCACTACATCGGCCTCCAGAATACGAGAGCTGGACTCCAGCGGGTCCACAGCCGGGTAAATACCCTGCTCCACGATCTTTCTGGACAGTACGGTAGTGGCGTCCAAGTGGGCAAAGGTGGTGGCCGGTGCCGGGTCGGTCAGGTCATCCGCAGGCACATACACAGCCTGTACGGAGGTGATAGACCCGTTCTTGGTGGAAGCGATACGCTCCTGCACCTCGCCAACATCCGTTGCCAGCGTGGGCTGGTAACCTACTGCGGAGGGCATACGACCCAGCAGAGAGGAAACCTCAGAACCTGCCTGTACAAAACGAAAGATGTTATCAATAAACAGCAGCACATCCTGGTGCTCCACATCACGGAAGTACTCCGCCATGGTCAGCCCGGTTTCTGCCACGACGCATACGGCGCCGGGCGGCTCGTTCATCTGGCCAAAGACCAGGGCTGTCTTTTGCAGCACGCCGCTCTCGCGCATTTCGTTCCACAGATCGTTACCCTCACGGGAACGCTCGCCTACGCCGGTAAAGATGGAGTAACCGCCGTGCTGGGTGGCTACATTGGTGATCAACTCCTGGATCAGCACCGTTTTACCTACGCCGGCGCCGCCGAACAGACCGATTTTACCGCCCTTTTGATAGGGGGTCAACAGGTCGATAACCTTGATACCGGTCTCCAAATCTCCACATTCGGGGACTGGTCCTCAAGCTGGGGGGCTGCCGGTGAATGCCCCAGTGCTTCTCGCCGCTTAGGTCCTCCAGACCGTCCAGGGTATCGCCTACCACATTGAACAGGCGGCCCAAGGTCTTTTGGCCTACAGGCACGGAGATGGAGCTGCCGGTGGCAACCACTTCCATATCCTTGCACAGACCGTCAGATGTTGCCAGCATAATACAGCGCACACAGTTGTTGCCGATGTGCTGGCTCACTTCCATCACCAGGCGCTTGCCGTCCAGCTGCACCTCCAGCGCCTCCTTAATGGCGGGCAGTTCGTCCGGGAACGCCACATCCACAACGGGGCCCATGATCTGAATGATTTTGCCCTTATTCATAGGATTGCCTCCGATTGTTAGTCAGTTTTCTTCTTTTGCGCCTTGGCGCCGGCGATCACTTCCGTGATCTCCTGGGTAATGGCAGACTGCCTTGCCCGGTTATAATCAATGGTCAGCTGATTGAGCATATCCTTGGCCGCGTTGGTAGCCGTCTGCATGGCGGTCATACGGGCGTTATGCTCGGAGCAATAGGACTCCACCAGCGCGCCATACACAAACCCGGCCACATAGTTGGGCACAATGTGCTCAAACACTTCGTCCGGTGACGGCAAAAACGCCACCTGATCGTAATATTTCCGATCCCGGTGCACAGAGATCTGTTCCTGCTCCAAAGGCAGCAGTTGGTGGCACTCGGCCTGCACATTCAGGGAGTTGATCATCTTGGTATAGATGATATACACCTCGTCCAGCTCACCGCTGACAAACAGCTCCGTCACTTGCTCCGCAATATACCGTGCCCGGTTCATATTCGGGTTCTGGGCCGTGTACTTAAAGTCTATGTCGACGGGAATGTTCTTGGTCTCAAAATACCGGCGGCCCACTTCGCCCACCACAAAGAGTTTGTTATGGTTCTCGTTCTCTCCGGTGTGGGTGGCCTCCTCAGCGATCTTGATCACATTGTGGTTGTAGGCACCGGCCATGCCCTTGTCGGCGGTGACCACAATATAGCCTTTTTTTCGATCCTCCGGCGCCAAATCGGGCCGCTGGTCAAAAAGCGGTTACCGGCATCCGGCGATTCCATCAGGATCTTAGCCAAAGCGTCCTGCATAGTGAAGAAGTACGGCTCCGTATTCTTCAGGTCCGTTCTGGCCTTTGAGAGCTTGGAGGACGAGATCATATACATGGCGTTGGTGATTTTCATGGTGTCCTTAATGCTCTTCATCCGGCTTTGGATCTCTCTTGCATTAGCCATGGTTTACCTTCTTATATTCATCGGTTGCGGCCAAGATCTCCTCCCGCAACTCGTCGGTGAGCACCTGATCCTTTTCAATGGTCGCCACCAGCTCCGGGTACTTGGCGTTTACGAACTCCAGCAGTCCGGACTGGAACGCCTTGATCTTTTTCGGTTCCACATCCATAAACTTATGGCCGATGGCTGCCACCAAAGACACCACCATATCCGACAGGGACAACGGGTGACACAGTGGCTGCTTTAACAGCTCCATCAAGCCCTTGCCGTAGGTCAGGCTGGCCTTGGTCTCATCGTCCAGATCTGAGGAAAACTGGGTAAACACTTCCATCTCACGGAACTGAGCCAGGTCGATACGCAGAGAACCGGCGGCCTTCTTCATAGCCTTGGTCTGGGCTGCGCCACCTACACGGGATACGGACAGACCTACATTTACAGCCGGGCGCTGACCGCTGAAGAACAGGTCGCTCTCCAAGAAAATCTGACCGTCTGTAATGGAAATCACGTTAGTGGGAATGTAGGCGGAAAGGTCGCCTGCCTGGGTTTCAATAATAGGCAGAGCGGTAAGAGAGCCGCCGCCCAACTTGTCGGACAGTCGGCTGGAACGCTCCAGCAGCCGGGAGTGCAAATAGAACACATCGCCGGGATAAGCCTCACGGCCGGGACTTCTTTCCAGCAGCAGGGACAGCGCACGGTAAGCCACTGCGTGCTTGCTCAGATCATCGTACACGATCAAGCAGTCCTTGCCCTTGTACATAAAGTATTCTGCCATTGCGGTGGCGGAATAGGGAGAAATATATTGTAGAGAGGACGGGTCGGAAGCAGTGGAGCACACCACGATTGTATAGTCCAAGGCACCGTACTTATCCAGCGTATGCACCAGCTTTGCCACGGTAGACGCCTTTTGACCGATGGCGTTATAAACGCAGATCACATCCTTGCCCTTTTGGTTCAGGATGGTGTCAATGGCAATAGAGGTCTTACCGGTCTGGCGATCGCCGATGATCAGCTCACGCTGGCCACGCCCAATGGGGAACATAGAGTCAATGGACAGAATACCGGTAGCCAAAGGGGTATCTACCGACTGCCGGTCCACAATGGAGGGTGCCGGTTCTTCAACCGGGCGGTAGTCATCGGACTGGATCTCGCCCTTGCCGTCGATCGGCTCGCCCAAAGCGTTGACAATCCGGCCGATAAAGCCCTCGCCTACCGGCACGCCGGCACGCTTATGGGTACGCACAGCGGTAGAGCCCTCGTGGATCTCGCTATCCTGGCCAAACAGGATGCAACCGATTTGGTTCTCCTTAATATCCTGGACCATGCCCTTGACCCCGGAGCAAACACCACGATCTCGCCGTACATGGCGTGGTTCACTACCGTAAGTGGTGGCAATGCCGTCGCCTACGCGAACAACCTTGCCCACTTCCTCGTCATTTTGGTTAAGTCGTATTGGTGATCTCCTCGCGGAGAATGGATACGATCTGATCCGAACTGATTGCTGCCATTACTTCACTTCCCCAGTCAGTTTTTGCTGTAATTTATCTAACTTGCCCTTTACGGAGCGGTCATATTCACAGTCGCCGCAGCGCAGAATAAACCCGCCCAGCAAGTCCGGCTGTACCGCAATGTCCAGCTCCACATTGGCGGCACCGAATTTCTTTTCACAACGACGCGCATTTTCTCTGTCTGTTCCGCACTGGGCGGCTCCACGCAGAGCAACTGCGCCCGAACCGTGCCCGCTTTTTGGCGGCACAGATCCTGATAGGCCTCAAAAACTCATCTGTCAGTGCATACACGCGCTCATGTTTGCAAAGCACCTTCATAAAGGAGGAAAAGGGCGGCGTAAAAATACGGTCCAGGCACTTTCCTTCTCTGCAAAGCGCACTCTGGGATCAGAGAGCACCTGGGTGAGCAGCGGATTTTCACGCAGCAAGGTTTCTGCTGCTTTGATCTGCTGTTCGTCCAGATTCAGTTCCCCCAGCACCAGCGCATAATTCTGTGCGGTTACGGTCATACCGGATCACCGCCGTCCTGCCCCGCCAGAAAATCGTCATAGATCGCGCTGTTATCCAGCTCAGACGCCTCTTTAGACACCACCTTGGCCGCAGCGTCCATTGCCAGTGCGGCAATATCATGCTTAACGGACTGGAGTGCCTCGTTGCGCTCATGCTCGATGGTCTGGTGCGCGTCGCGTACCAGCTTGTCGGAGGTGAGCTTGGCCTGGTCTACGATCTTGTCAGCTTTGGCTTTGGCAGTGACCTTTGCGTCTGCAATCAAGCGTGCCGACTCCTCGTCTGCACCGGCTAAGCGACCCTCATATTCTGTTTTCAGAGCGCCTGCGGCTCGACGATCCTCGTCGGCGTCTTTGAATTGTTGGTCTATCATGGACTGCCGCTTATCCATGGCACCCAGCACCTGTTCCAGACAAATTTCTTCATCAGGATATAGAAGATCACCAGGTTGACCACGGTAAAGAGCAGATTCCAGTCTAATGACAGCATAGACACTGCTTCCTTTCTGCTTGTGGATTTTCTCGGTTATTTCATAATGAAGATGATCAAAATACCGATAACCAGACCGTAAACAGCCGTTGCCTCTGCCAGGGCGCAGCCCAGGATCAGAGCGGTACGAATGTCACCGGCAGCCTCGGGCTGACGAGCGATGGCGTCTACTGCCTTACCGGTTGCAAGGCCGATGCCGAGACCTGCTGCTACACCTGTAAGTACGGCGATTGCCGCTGCGATTGCTACTGTCATGATAAATTTCTCCTTTTCTGTAAAAGTTCTATTTAATCTTCAATGGCTTCCTGAATGTACAGTGAGGTCAAAAAAGACGAACACATACGCCTGGATAAAAACCATCGAAAATATCAAAGTAAAGCTCAATGCCACCGGAATTGCTACCGGCGCAACCACGCTTCGATCAGTTTCATAAATAATGAAAAGCGCCGATGATGTTGCCGAAAAGTCGGAAGCAAAGAGACATGGGCTTGATGATCAGCTCCAACAAATTTGATGGGCAGTACGATGGGTACCGGCTTAGCAAAGGACTTAAGCCATCCCTTCGTACCCTTTTTATGAATACCGGCGTACTGAACCAGGATGATGCTGGTCAGCGCCAGACCTACGGTTACATTCAATTCCTTGGTAGGAGACTTAAAGCCAAAGATGCCGCACATATTGCAGGCACCGATATAAACAGCTACCGTCATCATCCAAGGAATGTAACGATCTCCGTCCGGGCCCATAACGCCGTGGAAGAATGTGCGCATTTTGTCTACGCACATTTCAATAAACAGCTGGCGTTTGGAGAGCTTGCCCTCCACCTTCAGTCCACGGGTGAGCAAAATACCGGCGATCAGGAACACCGCCATAATGATCCAGCTGACGACTGTGCCCTCGTCGATCTTGAGCTTGCCGCCAAACAGACTGAACACCGTTTCCGTATTCAGTTCTTCGATCAATTTACTTGCCACATCGGTTTCAGCAGCAACGCCGTCACCTCCAATCAATCCTTATTTCCATTGCTCATTTTACACCCCCGTTTCTCAAAAGTAAACAGGCTTCCGGCAAATTTGAACACCAAGATGTAAAAAAATCGTCTAAAAAGCGCAAGGAATTTGGTTAAAATTTCCGTACATTTATTACTCTTTGTAAAATAGCCTTATACTTTTTGGCGTGGCGTCGGGCTTTTTGCGCATTTTCGCCGGTGTACCGGTTGTATAGTTGACTTGACAAGATCAAAACCGAACAAAACCGTCCATGCCCACAGAGAAAACTGCAACTTTCTTATTTACTTTGGTGGCAAAGGGGTATATAATGAAGTTTCAAGAAAGAACCCCACAACCAAGGAGGAAAAAAGATGGCTGTACTTGTAACAGGCGGCGCCGGTTATATCGGCTCTCACACCTGCGTGGAGTTAATCAACGCAGGCCAGGATGTGGTAATCCTGGATAATTTTTACAACTGCAAGCACTCGTCGCTGGATCGGATCCGCGCGCTGGTGGATCGGGACTTTAAGTTCTACGAATGCGACATTCGGGACCGAGAGGGTCTGAACAAAGTCTTTGAGACAGAGGACATTGACTGCGTCATTCACTTTGCCGGACTGAAAGCCGTGGGCGAGAGCGTACACAAGCCTCTGGAATACTTTGATAACAATGTAAACGGCACCCTGGTACTGCTGGATGTGATGCGCCACCACGGCTGCAAAAAGATCATCTTTAGCTCCTCTGCCACAGTGTACCGGCATGAACAACATTGCCCCCTTTAGCCGAGGATACTGGAGATCGGTGGGGTCACCAACCCCTACGGGCGCACCAAGTATTATGATCGAGTGCATTCTCCAGGATCTGTATGTGAGCGATCCCAGCTGGAGCCATTTGCCTGCTGCGGTACTTTAACCCCATCGGCGCCCACAACGAGCGGCACCATGGGCGAGGACCCCAACGGCATTCCCAACAACCTGATGCCCTACATTACCCAAGTGGCTGTAGGTAAGCTGAAGAAGCTGGGCGTGTTGGTAACCGACTACCCCACCCCGGACGGCACCGGCGTACGGGACTATATTCATGTGGTGGATCTGGCGCTGGGTCATGTAAAGGCAGTGGAAAAGCTGGAAAAGGATCAAGGTCTGTTTATCTACAATCTGGGCACCGGCATCGGTTACAGTGTGCTGGATGTGGTCAAGGCCTTTGAAAAGGCCAACGGCGTGGACATTCCCTATGAGATCAAACCCCGCCGGGACGGCGATATTGCCACCTGCTACTGCGACCCCTCCAAGGCTAAGCGTGAGCTGGGCTGGCAGGCTACCCGCTCGCTGGAAGAAATGTGCGAGGACTCCTGGCGCTGGCAAAAGCAGAACCCCAACGGTTACCCGGACTGATTTTATAATAAGTGTATATAGAAGAAGCGGAGGTGCAAAACGCACCTCCGCTTTTCTTAATACCTTAGATTATTTGAACTTGGCATACAAAATTGAAGCCAGGATCACATCAATCACAAACAGCACCAAAGATACCGCGCCCATGATTTGCGCTCTGTGGCACAGCTGTTGATTTTCCTCTGTCAGCTTCGCGCCCTTTTGCTTAAACACCGCCGGCACTACCATAGCCATAATGCCAAAAGCGGGACAAATGCCCAAAAGGCACAGACCGATAATCGCACTGGTCTGGGCAAAGCGTGCCAGCTTATCAATAATCGTTTTATTCATGGCAATTCTCCTTATCTCCTGCGGTGGCTTTGCGCTCCAACAGGCCGTATTTTTCGTTGCAGGCGAGTGATCTTTTGCTCCAGCGGCGTACCAAAAAGCACCAGAAAGACTGCGGTAGACCCGCCAAACACCAAATCAAAAGGTGCGCCGGAGGCATACACCGCCAGCACCGCAGGCCAAGTAAAGTCCGTCACCGTCATTAAACCGTGCTCAAATCCACCACCAGGCCGTACACCACTGTGGCTAAAAAGAAGCCAACCAGCGCCAGCACCCAGCGGTTCACCCGTCCGGGACGCAGCAGCATGCCGGCCAGCAGCCCCACCAATCCCAGCGCCACCATTTGAAAGGGGGTCCATATGCCTTGCCCAAACAGGAAGTTAGACAAAAAGGCGGACAGCGCCCCCACCATATAACCGGAAAAGGGACCAAGACACATACCGGCCACGATCACCACCGCGGCAATGGGCTTCACCTGAGGGATCAGATAAAACACGGCCCGGCTGACCACCGCCAGCGCCGTTAAGACGGACAGCAGCGCCATCTCTCGGGCAGAGATCGGCTTCCGCTCCAGATGCAAAAAGAACGGCAGCGCACTGAGCAGCAGCAAAACCGCCGCCACCAAGTACCAAGAGGTCGTGTCTGCAAAGCACACCTGCCACACCACCAGCAGCACCGGCAAAACCAAAAACAACAAGGTCAGCAATACCCGCTCATAGAACCAGGTCCTCCGGCGATACGGCGTCCGGCAGCGCACGGCAGGTCACCCGGCGCACACCGGTGGTGTACAGCTCCATGCCGGCAAAGAATGCCCGCCGAGGCCGAGGCGGGGTCACCACCCGGTTGCACAGGAAGGCCGCTTCATCGCTGTAAGTACCGGCAAAATCCAGATCGTGCGTCACCAACACCACCGTTTACCGGCAGCGCACAAGTGGCGTAACCGAGCGCCCAGCTGCGCTTTGCATCGGCGTCCAACCCGGCGGTAGGCTCATCCAGCAGCAGCGTATCGGCGCCGGTATCCAGCACCATGCCCAGCCCCACCAGTCGCTTCGCCGCCGGACAGATCCAGCGGGTGCCGGGCGGCCAGGTGCGCAATGCCCAGGTGCTGCAATGTTTCCGCCTGCACCAACTGATCTACCCGGTCCCGGGTAAACAGATACTGCACCGTTTGGGGCAGCAAGGCCGTGGGCACCGGGCGCTGCACCTTGCCTGCGTAGGGCTTCAACACACCGGCCATCACCCCCAGCAGGGTGCTCTTGCCGCTGCCGTTGGCGCCTACAATACCATAGCACTTGCCTGCCGTTAAGGTCAGGGACAGGCGAAAGAGTACATCGGCGCTCTTTTTCTCATAAGCAAAGCAAATCTCTTTTAAGGTCAATACCGACTTACCTGCAGGTTGGGGTGCAGGCGCCGGCTTGCACCGCAGATGGGCGGCCAAAGGCTGGGCCTCCCGCACCGTCAGCGGTACTTCGTCAAACAGGATTGCCCCCACCGGCAGCGCCTGCAACATGGGGTCGCCGCTTTGCCGCAAGGCACCAGCAAAGGCATGGGGGATCATCATAACAGGTGCAGCGCCCGGCACGGAGCAACAGCACGCCGTCCGCCTGTGCCAAAGCTGCGCCGGGGGTATGGGTACTCATCAGCACCGTTACACCCAGCTCTCGGTTCAGCCGCAGCAGCACCTGCAAAATTTTTCTTCCGCCGCCGGATCCGAGCGCCGCACAAGGCTCGTCCAGCAAAAGCACCCGAGGCGAGCCGGTCATAGCTGCCGCCAGGGACAGCAGTTGCTGTTCCCCACCGGACAAAGAGGCCGTAGTGCGCTCCATCAACGGCTCCAAATGGAAGAATGCGGCACACTCCCCCACCCGCCGCGCTACGGCAGCACCGTCCAGCCCGACATGCTCCGGTGAGAACGCCAGCTCCCGCTGCACACTGTCCGTGACTAAACTGTCCTGTGGATTTTGAAAAACGAAACCTGCCGGGCTGTCACAGTGGAGCTGCCCGCGCAAAGCACCGTGAGGCGCGATCTCCCCTTGCAGCAGCCGCAGTAAAGTGCTCTTGCCGCTGCCTGATGGCCCCATCAGCAAATAAAAGCCGCCGGACGGAATGGAAAAGGTTACATCGGAAAAGTGCCGCTCTGTCGCGTCCGGGTAAGTGAAATTCAGTTTTTCCGCTTCAATCGCCGCCATTGCAGTGCCTCCCCTACATTTGAGATCGTCGGGCAAAAACAAAGCAAGCCCGCTGCTGCCGCCCCTAAGGGAGACAGGGTGACCCATTCCAGCTGCGGGTCAAAATAGAAAGTAAGGCCGCCGGTGAGCGCCACCGCCAGCACCGTGATACTCAGCAGGAGCACCACTGCCAGCTCTACGCCGTCCGCCACGCCGAATGTAAACGGATCGTATACCCGACGACGCCCCTTGCCGTAGCCTCGGCGCGCATAGCGTCCGCCGTGGTCATACTCCCCTCCAGGGACAAGGTGACCAGCGTAGAAAACTGATCCAGTGCCTCGTGCAGGGGCTTTTCTTTTGCCAGTCCCGCACCGGCACGAGCCAGGCGGATTTGCCGTGCATTCTCCCCGAAAGCGGGCAATACACCCTAAAGTCATAGAAAACAAAGAGAAAAGCGGGGCGCCGCTCGGCCGGTAACCGCCAGCAGCCGATCGCTGCCCAGCACGCGGCCAAACACCGCCAGCCACAGCACCACCCCGGCGAATATGCCCCCCTGGAAGCAGCCGTAAATCAGGCTTTCCAAAGTAAACTGGGTGTCGCCCCGGCTAAAGAGGACCGTAACGCCCCAGTGGGCAAACAAAGTAAACCGCCCACCAGCGCCACCAGCACCGGCACGCACAAAGGTTGCGCAGACTGCGGCGGCCGTCTGTCAGCAGCAGGTACACCGCCGCGCCCAGTAGAGACAACGCCACCGGCACCGGGTGCCGGCTCAGGCAAGTGAGCAGCAATACGCACAAAAAGAAACAGAACTGCACCAATGGGTGCCACTTGGCAAACCGAACCATCAGCGAATATGGGCATCTTCTTTGGTCTGATACCGATAGCCGTACTGATCCAAAGATGCATTTTTTCCAGCGCCACCACGCAGCCCTTGGCCACGCAGTGCATTTCGTCCGTGGCCTTACGCACCGGCACGCCGCCCAATGCGTCCGAAAACAGACGATCCATATTGCAAAATATTGGCACCGCCGCCGGTAAGCAATACGCCGGTATTGCCGATATCTGTTACCAACTGGGGTGAAGTGCGCTCAAACAGCGCCCCGGCGTGCTCCGCCACCGTCTCAAAATACGGTTGCAGCGCCAAATACAGAGCGTTGCCGCTGATCTCCACCTCCCGAGGCAAACCGGTAAGCAGGTCCTGTCCCTTAGCATAGGTGGTTACATCTTCCTCTCTGGGCAGCGCACAGGCCACCGTGCGCTTGATCTCCTCTGCGGTGCGCAGGCCAACAGCCACATTGTGCTCCTCTCGCAGGAACTTGACAATCTCCGCATCCAGGTCGTTGCCCCCGACTTTCAGTGACTCGGACTGGCTCATAGCGCCCTGGCTGATCACAGCCATGTCCACCGTGCCGCCGCCCAGGTCAATCACAAAGGCGCCGGAGGGCTGCATGGGGTCGATCCCGGCACCAAAGGCAGCGCACAGAGGCTCCTCCACCAAGCACACGGAACGGGCACCGGCGTGGATCATCACGGACACAATGGTGCGCTTCTCCACATCCGTGTGCATGGCCGGCACAGACACCACCACACGAGGCTTAAACAGGCTGTTGCCGATCACTTTATTGATAAAATGGCGCATCATCTGCTGGGCCAGCTCATAGTGACCCACCACGCCGGAGAGAATGGGCCGCTCCACACGCAGGCCCTCCGGCTCGCGCCCCTCTAAGAAATAGGCACGCTTACCGGCGTACAGTACCTTCTCTTTTTCCTCATCATAGGCCACATAGGCCGGCTCGTCCAGCCGTATGCCCTTGCCGGGCACACCAATGACAATATTGGTGGTACCCAGATCAATGCCCCAAATCATATCCAAACATAAACATCCGTCCTAAACAAAAATCGCTTTTCTATATGCTACTGTATCCCACCGTCATTGTCAACAGATAAAAAATGAACAAGCCCGCTGTACCGCAGCATTTTTTTATCATTCTCCACCCATGGCCTGTATGCTCTCCCGCGTACCCACCAGGATCAGCAGGGACTTGGCACGGGTCAGGGCAGTATAAAACAAATTGCGATAGCACAGTTTGGGCGACGCACCGATGGTAGGCATCACCACGGCGGAGAACTCCGAGCCTTGGCTTTTATGCACAGTCATGGCGTAGGCCAGATCCAGCTGGTCCGCATTTTGCAGGGAATACATGGCCTCCCGGTCGTCAAACTGCACATTCAGAATATCCTGCCCCCGATCTATGCGGGTAAGAATACCAATATCGCCGTTAAACACCCCGGCACCGCTGTCGCCGTTTTTCTTAAACCAGGGCACATCATAGTTGTTTTTGATCTGCATGACCCGGTCGCCCTCCCGCAGCGTGCGGCCCATCGTCACCAGCTCCGCCTTATGCTTGTCCGGCGGGTTCAGCGCTGCCTGCAATTGGGCATTTAGGTATGCGGTACCGGCAGCCCCTTTGCGAGAGGGGCACAGCACCTGAATATCCTTTATGCTGTCCATTCCGTAACCGGCAGGAATTCGCCGGGTCACCAGCTCCACCACCTTGCGAGGCACTGCATAAACGGACGCTGTATTTAAGAAAAAGAAGTCCGAGTCCGGGGTATTGCAGTCCAACTCCGGCATTTTACCGGCCACCACCCGGTGCGCGTTAGTGACGATACGGCTTTTCTGCGCCTGGCGAAACACTTTATCCAGGCTGATCACATCGATCCGTCCACCGGCGATCAAATCGGACAGCACATTGCCTGCCCCTACCGGCGGCAGCTGATCCACATCGCCTACCAAAATCAGGCGGCAATGCAGCGGCAGCGCGTCTAAGAGCGCGGAAAAGAGCAGCACATCTACCATGGAAAGCTCATCCACGATCACTGCGTCCAAATCCAGCGGATTGCGCAAATTATGAACAAAGGTCGGCTCCGGCTCCCCATCCCGTCGCTCGGTCTCCAGCAGGCGGTGAATGGTCTTGGCCTCGCTGCCGGTGAGCTCCGTCATGCGCTGGGCAGCCCGACCGGTAGGCGCCGCCAGCGCCACCCGCAGCCCCCGGTTCTCATCATGCAATAATGCCTTTTACGGTTGTGGTCTTGCCGGTACCCGGGCCGCGGTCAAAATCAGCAGACCCTTTTGGGTAGCGATTTCAATGGCTCGGCGCTGCTTCTCGTCCAGCTCAATGCCATTAGCGCCCTCATAGGCCAGGATCTCGGAAGTGAAGATCTCGCACTCCCGGGGCGGGTACTGGGTCATCACGCGGATCCGCTGTCCAATCCCCTGCTCCGCCTCATAAATATGGGGCAAAAACAAAAACGGCTGTCCGTCCATCTGTTCTTGCACCAATTGGCGTGCCTCCAAGGCGTTGTCCAACGCCATCTCTGCACGGTCCTCGGTCATATCCAACCCGGTCACCGCTGTCTGGATCACCTTGCGCCGGGGGAGGCAGGTATGGCCGTTCTTCAAATTATACTGCACCACATAGATCACCGCTGCCTGATCCCGATAGGATGGGTCCGGCGCCTGGGGCAGCTCCTCTGCGATCTCCTGGGCCCGCTCAAAGGGAATGCCCTGATCGTTGCCGGTGATCACAAAGGCATAGGGGTTCTCCGTCAGGATCTCCGGTGCTTCCGGCCCAAAAAGGAAAAGCCTTAAAACGCCTCTCCCTGTGTAAAGCCCATCCCGGCCAGCGCTTCCAGCGCCTGGCGGGAGGCAAACTGATTTTTGTACTCCCGGCTGATCTTCTTGGCCATACTGCGGCTGATACCCTTTAGCTCTGCCAGTCGCTCCGGCTCCTTCTCGATCACCTGCAAGCTATCGGCGCCAAAAGCCTCTACAATCTTAGTGGCCGTAGAGGGTCCGATGCCCTTAATGATCCCCCCGGACAGGTATTGCAAAATGCCGGAGGCATCCTTAGGCAGGGTTACCGTTACCTGTACCGCCTTAAATTGGCGGCCAAAGCGAGGGTGCATGGTCCACTGACCGCGGAACACCGCCTCCTCCCCCTCGCTGATGGGGGCATTTCACCCGGCCACGGTCTCGCCGTCCCCGTTGGCCTCGCCTGTATTCAGTTGCAGTACGGTATAGCCGTTGTCCGGGTTGCGGTAAACGATCTCTTCCACCCGGCCGGCCAAATTCTCATACGCTTCTGCCATACCTTGCTCCAAAGTCTCTGAATTTCATCTTTCAGTATAGCATATTTCCGCAGGAATTGCCACCGCAGAGCACAAAAAAGCCGCAGGTTTTCACCTGCGGCGAAGATCGTAATTACCGCGCCAGCACAAAGTATAAGATCACAGCTGCACCTAAAACAATTCGATACCAGCCAAAAGCCTTTAAAGTCGTGCTTTTTAATATACCCCATCAGGAACTTGATGGTCAAAATGGACACTACAAAAGCCACAATCATACCCACGGCCAGCAAGATGGCCTCGGCAGAGGTAAAGTGGAAGCCGAACTTGACCAGCTTCAGCGCACTGGCGCCGAACATCACCGGCACCGCCAAAAAAGAAAGTGTACTCTGCCGCCACCGTGCGGGACACGCCAATGAGAATGGCGCCCAAAATGGTAGCGCCGCTGCGGGAAGTGCCCGGGAACACAGCTGCAATCAACTGAAAAGCACCAATGATCAGCGCAGAAGTATAAGTCAACTCGCCAATGGAATGGATCTTGGCGGTTTTGCCTTTGTTCCAGGTTTCCACCACCAAAAAAGAAGATACCAAAGAGAATGAGCATAATTGCCACAGTCTGCCAGTTGTAAAACAGCGCGTTCAGCTTATCGTCAAAGAGCACGCCCACCACGGCAGCCGGCACGCAGCTGACCAACACCTTGAACCACATTTGCCAAATGTCTTTCTTGGGCACAATGCGCTTGTTTTCTATACCAAAAGGCCACAGCTTGTGCCAGTACAGCACCACTACGGCCAAAATGGCGCCCAGCTGGATCACCACCAGGAACATCTCCTTGAACTGAGGTGTCACATTCAGGTGCAAAAATTCGTCCACCAGGATCATGTGGCCGGTGGAGCTGATAGGCAACCACTCGGTAATGCCCTCTACAACACCCAACACAATGGCCTTGAGTATTTCAATAATCAAATTCATATACTGTATTGCCTCCCCTATCGTTTTTCTATTGTAACAGACCCGCAGCTTCTTGTACAGAAATCTTATGAGATTTAACACAAATTTATCCTAACAAAAGCGCCGCAGTTGCCCGCAGCGCTTCATGCTCAGAAATTAAAAGTTGTTGTAGCCCCAGTGATCCACCTCTCGGTAGCGCACATAGGTACGCGCCGGCGGCACCTGCAAATACTGCTGGGCAATGGCGCACAGACGGCAGGTCAGGTCATCGTAGGCGTCGTCCGTTGCCGTACCGAAAATGGACACAGAGAACAGGGCGCAGGGCGCGTCACTGCCCTGAAAGTACATTTTTGTTCGCCTACCAGGTTCACCATCAGCCAACTTTCGCTTTTGCCGGGAATGGCGGTAATGGCGTCGCCCAATGCACTTTTCAGTTCCGCTGCCACGGCGGACAAATCCTCTGTGGTCTTTACTTCAATAAAAGGCATGGCTTTACTCCTTTACGCCGGACAGCGCTTTCCAGTGAATCTTACAGTATTCCTTGCCGTCAATAGGCGGATACTTCTCATCGTCCACCTTGGCGGCGTTGTAGCACTTGTAGTCCCCTACATAGGCGCAACGCTGGGTGTCTGCGCCGCCTTCGCTGAGAGAGGGAATAAACGCATACAGGAAAATACCAGAACCGCCACACCGATGCAGGCAAAGCCCACCTTGCCGGGCACCTTTTTGAACAGCTTGGCAGCATCCACCTTCTCCAGGCCCTTGATTTTCATCACCGGCTTCATCAGCAGGTAGCCCAAAACGGCGGCGATCACGCCCACCAGCAGACCGCCCAGCACATCGGTGGCGTAATGCACCATCAAGTACACACGGGAGCCCATGGTGCACAGAGCCACACAGGGGAACAACCAGGCAATTTTCTTTTTATCGCTCTTAAAGCACAGGAACAGCGCGGTAGCTACCTCTACGGCAGAGGTGGTGTGGCCGGAGGGAAAGCTGTAATCGCTCTCGCTCAGCGCCCCGGCGCCGATATACCAGGACCAGTAATCCGCGTTGTGCTGCAAAGTGTTGTACGGTCTGATCCGCAGCACCATTGGCTTGGCGATCACATTGGTAATCAGCGTACCGATGATCACGGCAAATAAAATGGAAAAGCCATACTTGCGGGTGCGCTTAAAAAAGCACAGTACCACAGACAGCACCACAATGGGAATGGTGAAATTCTCGTCCCCAAAGGCGGTAAAGAACTTGGCAACGCCGGTCAAAAACCCGCACTGCATGGAGCCGAAGAACCGAAACACCCACAGATCGAAGGCATAAAACGCCTTGTCTATGTTGTCACCGATGGTCAGCAAAATCGGACTGAACATAGAAAAACCCCTTTTCTGTAATTTACACCCCCAGTTTACCAAATTTTGGCCCAAATACAAGACAAACCGGGACAAAAACAATCCCTTTTTCCATGCGGGTTTACAAATCCTTTACAAGTGGGGAGATTTTCTTCTTCATTTGGTCACAAATTCGTCAAAAATCCGTGGTATAGTAGAAGCAATCTAAGAAAACAAGCGAGGCAGTATGACACAAAATCCTTATCAGGTGCTGGGCGTGCCCAACGGTGCCGATTTGGCGGAATGCACCCAAGCCTACAAGCGCCTGGCCAAAAAGTACCACCCGGATCTAAACCCGGGAGATCGTGTGGCCGAGGCCAAGATGGCAGAGGTAAAACGCCGCCTTTGACGCCATTAAGAACGGCAACACCGCCGACAGTACCTCTACCGGCAGTCGCCGCAGTGCAGACGCCGGCAGCGATTACTATACCGCCGTGGTGAACTTTATCAACCACGGTCAATATGCGCAAGCCATTAACCTGCTGGGCAATATGGACAAGAGCGATACCCGCTGGTACTATTTGGCCGCTTTGGCCTATATGGCTACGGCGATCAGGAAAAGGCTATGGCAAACATTCGCATTGCCGTGAACCGAGAGCCAAATAACGCCAATTACCAAAGCGCCTACAACAGCATTCGTCAGGGGATCAACCCTATGGGCTTCGGTTTTGACCCATTCTCGTTCTTTGACTTCTCCGCCTACGCCGCCGGTGCAGGCAACACCGGCACCCATCGGCAGCAACGCCGCCCTGTGCGCCGGCAAGGGGGCTGCCTGCTGACCATTCTGCGCATAGCGCTGGCGATCTTTATCATCCGCCTGGTGATTTTGGGAATCACCTCCTTGGTGAGTTGGAGCAGTCAATACCAGCACTACGATGTATCGCCGGGCAATGCGTACAGTTACAGCCAAAGCGCAGACGGCAACCAAAGCAATGACCAAAACGACGACCAAAGCGAAAACGGTCAATATGGTTACAGCAACGGTCAAAACGGCAACAGCGCCTTTGGTCAGGCCCACGGTTCCGCTGCCGGCGCATAACTGTAAAAAGTTTGAAAGGACAATCCGGTTTATGAAAGAAAAACTCAAGCAAATGGGCTATAAAATGCAGCAGAGCATGATCGGTCGCTACGGCATAGACGCCCTGTATAAAGCCCTCCTGGTCATCTACCTGATTTTGGTGGTAACGGGCAGTGCCTTGGCCCGGGTGTCCCGCCCGGTCTATACCGTACTGTGGGTGCTCTCCCTGGCGGTGCTGATCTATGCCATTTTCCGTTCCTTCTCACGCAACATTGCCGCTCGGCAGCGCGAGAACGCCCGCTGGCTGGCGCTGACCGCCCCCATACGGCGAGAGGGCCGTCTGCTGCGAGACAAATGGGCGTTCCGCAAAACCATGTGTTCAAGAAATGCCCCGGTTGCAAAGCGGTGCTGCGCCTACCTCGTAAAAAAGGCAAGCACACCGTCAACTGCCCCCATTGCCATAAGAATTTTACCGTGCATGTACACGGATAAAACAAATGCCCTGCCAAGCGGCAGGGCTTATTTTCACTAAATTATACCAAAAACAACGAACGAAGC
>ENA-OQAL01000050-OQAL01000050.1-human-gut-metagenome-genome-assembly--contig:-NODE-50-length-27761-cov-4.978432_pt1 | contig 27761 bp, 25 predicted proteins | sample MGYA00242491_ERZ504519 | MGnify/ENA primary metagenome ERZ504519 (study PRJEB26092, sample SAMD00036260) | human gut metagenome | host: Homo sapiens | study: EMG produced TPA metagenomics assembly of... | reverse complement strand
AACCGGCGAAGGTATCGCTTCCGGTCTGGTCGAGAAGATCGGCGAGCCGGTTGACGGTCATTACAAGCACGAGTACAACGGCGAGAAGCATGAGCTCGAAGAGCCGATTCACGACCATGAGCAGGGTCTGAAGCGCGTGCTCGGCTTCTTCAACGAGTTCGGCCCGAAGCTCGCCGACGCAGGCATCGTGGCCGTCGGCCATCGCGTGGTGCAGGGTGGTTCCATCTTCCCGAAGCCGGCTCTGGTCAACGACAAGACCATCGGCCAGGTCAAGGACCTCGCCGTGCTCGCCCCGCTGCACAACGGTCCGGAGGCCAAGGGCGCTGAGGTCATGCGCTCCCTGCTGCCGGATGTTCCGCAGATCTTCGTGTTCGATTCCTCCTTCTTCTTCCAGCTGCCGAAGGCTTCCAGCACCTACGCGCTGAACAAGGAAGTCGCCCAGCAGTACCACATCCGCCGTTACGCGCCCATGGCACCTCCCACGAGTTCATCTCCTCCGTCGTGCCGTCCGTCATCGGCAAGCCGGCCGAAGGCCTCAAGCAGATCGTGCTGCACATCGGCAACGGTGCTTCCGCCTCCGCCGAAATCTCCGGCAAGCCGGTTGAGACCTCCATGGGTCTGACCCCGCTGGAAGGCCTCGTGATGGGTGGCCGTACCGGCGACATCGATCCGGCCGTCGTCTTCCACCTGATTCGCAACGCCCACATGAGCGTGGACGAACTGGACACCCTGTTCAACAAGCGTTCCGGCATGATGGGTCTGACCGGCTTCGGCGACCTACGTGAAGTGCATCGTCTGGTCGAAGAGGGCAACGAGGACGCCAAGCTGGCTCTCGACATCTACGTGCACCGCATCGTCGGCTACATCGGCAACTACACCGCTCAGATGGGTGGCGTCGACGTGATCACCTTCACCGCAGGCGTTGGCGAGAACGATGACGTCGTGCGCAAGATGGTCTGCGACAAGCTCGCTCCGTTCGGCGTCAAGCTGGATGAGGAGAAGAACGCGACCCGTTCCAAGGAACCGCGCATCATCTCCACCCCGGATTCCGCAGTCACCATCTGCGTCATCCCGACCAACGAGGAGCTGGCCATCGCCCGCAAGTCCGCCGCCATCGCAGAAGAAGGCAAGGACTCCTACGGCAACGTCTTCTCCAAGTGAGTGATGTGTCACGTTTCGGCTGGTAGAGGAACGTGACGGCAAACGGTATGAATCTGCGCCGCCGTGCCTGATAATCGATATCATCGGTCAATCAGGCACGGCGGCGCAGTGCGTTGGGCCCCCTTTTCCGCGATTCGCAAGGGATTGCTTGGTAGTACGATACGACAGGTTGCACTGTACCGTGCAATGATGTAAGAGAGAACGGTTGGTTATTCGTGGCTGCTAAACGACGTTTTTTTTCGTCGGTTTGGACGGGCTTAAAGGCATAGCCCTTATTGCGATTGTGCTGTATCACTGCGATGAGCTTTCGCTTCAAGGCGGGTTTTCGGTGTGGATGTGTTCTTCACCATCTCCGGTTTCCTGATTTTCTCATCGCTGCTCAATCGTATCGATTCAGGTAAAGGCTTGGAACTGGGGGAGTACTTCCTCAAACGGTTCCGCCGGATTTATCCCGCGCTGTTTGCTCTTATCCCGATCTCGGTGACGTTGGCATGGCTGGTGAACCGCGACATGCTTGTCGGCATCCGGAACCAGATCATGACCGTGCTTCTGGGATGCTACAACTGGTATGCCATCAGCAGCGGAGCCAGCTATTTCTCCCAGATGAACCCTGACATATTCCGTCACCTATGGTTCATGTCGTTGCTCATGCAGTTTTATCTGATCGCTCCATTCGTGGTTTTGCTGCTGCGAAAAATCATCATCAGATGGGCTCCGGTATGCATACTGACAGCCCTTGCCGGAGCAAGCGCGGTATCCATGGGACTGCTATACCACTCTGGCGCTGACCCCACACGTGTGTATTTCGGCACCGACACGCACGCCATGGGCCTATGGCTCGGTGCCGCGCTGGCTTGGATACTGCCGATTCTCAGACATGAGCATGGGCGAGCCAATGAATCGCGGATAATGGAACGATTCCATAAGATATGGATTCAATTCGGCCCGATAGTTGCCTTTGGCTCATTGCTGGCATTGCTGTGGATGATGCGGCATATCACTCAAGGCCCAGCGGCGTTCCATGGCGGTATCTTCGTCGCCTCCGTGCTTGCTGTGATGCTGATCGCAGGAACCATACCATTCGGATCCTGGATGCAGGATCTGCTTGTGTTCAAGCCGCTTGCCGCTTTGGGCCATTATTCGTATGGCATTTATCTGTGGCATTGGCCATTATGGCTGCTGCTGAGATCCCTGCTGCCCCAGTGGGGCGCATGGCATGCCGACAGGCTGCTGTCCTTCACCTTCATCCTCACCGTGCTGTTCGCGTTCGCATCTTGGCAACTGTTCGAGAAGCCAGTCGCTCGTGCGGGATTCATCGCGTTGATTCGTCCGATCAGTGGAGACGAAGCCGAGCATTGCGGCCGTCTGATATCCACGGTCGTGGTGCTGGCATGCTCATGGAGCTTCTGCGGATACGCTGTGGCGACGGCATCGGAACAAACCAGTGTGGCGCAATCCTTGGGTATCAGCGCCAGGCTGTTGCAGCAACGCAATCATGCCGCTTTGGAACGACGCCGAACACCGATGCCAAGGAAGCCACGGCATAAGATGCCGGATGGTTCGCAAATGGCCGCCATCGGAGATTCGGTGATGCTGGCGTCCAGCAAAGGATTGCAAGACACGTTCCCCAACATCATTGTGGATGCCGAAGTCTCACGGTCGATGGCGAAGGGACAGGGTCTTGTCGATCAATTGAAAGTGCAAGGAAATCTGCGCCCCTGGGTCTTGGTGGGACTTGCCACCAACTCCGTGGTGACCAATGATCAGCTTGACGATCTGCTGAATGATGTCGGCCCCGATCATGTGCTGGTGCTCATTAACGCGCACGCTCCCGTTTCATGGGTTCCCGGCACCAATGCCGTGTTGAAGCAATTCGCCGCGGCGCATTCCAACAACGTCGTACTGGTCGATTGGGACGGGACCATTTCCCAGCATGCTGACGAACTTGCCGGAGATGGCATCCATCCGGGAATGTCCAATACGATCTATGCGCAGGCGGTCAAGGATTCAATCGCCGCTTGGATCAAGCAAGGGCACTGATTGATGCGTTGACGACTTCCATACGAGGTCCGCCACATGCCGTCGCATATGAATGATCCCCATTCCGTGGAAATCGGAATGGGGGATCATTCATATGCGGACGATGCCGATATTAGGGAAATCAGCCTCCTGATGCTGAGGAGCGGACAGGAAGTGCTCCTCGCTAGGCAGAACGGCGTTGAGAATCACAGCCACCACGAACGACACCGCGATGCAGTTGGAAGCGAAGATGGACTGGAACAGCGCCGGGAAGTTGGCGAAAATGTCGCCGACCTGGGTGAAACCGATGCCAATGGTCAGGCTCAACGCGGCGATGGTGATGTTGCGCTGCGTGTAACCGGCCTCGGAAATCATCTGGAATCCGGACAGGATGATATTGCCGAACATCATGATGGTGCAGCCGCCAAGCACAGCCTGCGGCAGGGAGTTGAAGACCTCTGCAACGGCCGGAACGAAGCTGGCAAGCACCAAAATCAGACCGCCGGAAAGAATCACCTTGCGGTTGACCACCTTGGTCATCGCCACCAGACCGATGTTCTGCGCAAACGAAGTCAATGGCAGGCAGCCGAACAAACCGGACACGGAGGAGATCAAACCGTCGCCGGCAATAGCTCCGGCGGTTTCCTTGTCGGTGGGTTGACGGTCGAGACCGACCTTGGTAAGCGCCGCTGTGTCGCCCAACACCTCAACCGAGGAAACGACATACAGCAGAGCGAAGGAGATAATCGCACCCGGATCAAACTCAAGCTTGAACGGCATGAAATGCGGCACCGACACGACCTGCAGATTGGCGAAACCGGAGAAATCGACCTTTCCCATGAAAATCGCGACCACATAGCCCACGACAAGGCCGAACAGCACGGAAAGCTGCTTGGCGGTGCCCTTCATGAGCAGCTGGAACGCAAGGCAAGCCACCAGCGAAATCAGGCCAAGCGTCAGATTCTGCCAGCTGCCGAAATCCTTCGCGCCGGAACCGCCGCCGAAGCTCGTGCGCCGACGGACAGGAGCGAAAAAACCAATCGAGGTGACGACAATCGCGGAAACGATCGGCGGGACGAAACGACGCCAATACTTGGCCGTCAAACCAAGCACGACCTCCAACAGGCCGCCAAGCACCACGCGCCGGCGACTGCGCCATAACCCTGATGCTGCGCGATCGACATGGCGGCCGCGACGAGGTGAAGGAAATGCCGGTGACCATCGGCAGACGGGAACCAATCAGCCACACACCGTACAGCTGCAGGCAGGTGCCGAGACCTGCGACCAGCAGGCCGGCCTGAATGATGGCGGCGGACTGCGCGGCATCCATCTTGGCGGCCGTGGCCACCAGGAAGATAGGCGCGAGATTCGCCACGAACATGGCCATGACGTGCTGCAGGCCGAACGGAATGCCCTTCCAGAACGACACCGGTGCGTCAAGACTGCTCAACGCCTCAAAAGACACGCCTTTTTTAGTGTCTTTTGCCTTCGTCTTTTTTCGGTTTTCTCTGTGTTCTTCTCTTCGCTCAACTGTTACATCCTCTCTTATAATCGTTTGAGCGTACTGAAAAAATCAGGAGCGGAATTCGATGGTGCCGTTTTCCGGATCCATCGATTCGACGATTGCCAGGGAATCGACGTCGTACCCTTCCTCACGCAGCTGGTCGCCACCGCCTTGGAAGCCCTTTTCCACTGCGATGCCGATGCCTTCCACAGTGGCTCCGGCCTCATGGCACAGCTCGATCAGGCCTTTTAACGCCTTGCCGTTGGCAAGGAAATCGTCGATCAGCAGCACGTGGTCGCCTTCATTGAGATAGCGTTTGGACACGATGACAGGGAACTCCTTCTGCTTGGTGAAGGAATACACGGTGGTCGTGTACTGGTCGCCGTCAAGATTGATGGACTGCGCCTTCTTGGCGAACACCACCGGGACATTGCCGAAATGACGGGCCACGACACAGGCGATGCCAATGCCGGAAGCCTCAATGGTCAGAATCTTATCGATGGTCTTGCCCTTGAAATGCTCGGCCCAAGCGGCGCCCATATGGTCGAACAGCTCGACATCGCACTGATGGTTGAGGAACGCGTCCACTTTCAGCACATTGCCGGGTTTGACGGTACCCTGCTGCACAATGCGCTCTTCAAGCTCCTTCATGAAACCCCTTAATCTTGTCGGCCGCGAAAGCGGCATCAGATGATGGCATACGGCGAGCCGTATATAGGAGTTCAGCATACGCGCCCCAATTGACCGTGCGAGTCGGACCCCTGACCTGCTCATGTGATAAACATGAATGCTGCGAACAAATGTTTGAATATGAGCGTGCGCGAAGAAAAGAGGAATCGGTGGAACAGAGCATGGGACCTGTGATGTGCGATCCGCGGAGCCTGATAGAGGGACTCAACCCCCAACAGGAAGAAGCGGTGAAATACTACGGCCAGGCATTGCTCATCGGTGCCGGCGCAGGCTCAGGCAAGACCCGTGTGCTGACACGTCGCATCGCATGGCTGCTGGCGCATGGCTTCTGGGCAAGCAGCATCCTCGCCATCACCTTCACCAACAAGGCGGCCGCGGAAATGCGTGAACGTCTCGTGACTTTGGTCGGGCCGGAAGCCGAACATATGTGGATCTCCACCTTCCACTCCGCCTGCGTACGCATCCTACGCCGCGACGGCAAGGAAATCGGCCTTAAATCGGGCTTCTCGATTTACGACACCGCGGACAGCGAGCGACTGGTAAAACTGATCGCAGCCGACCTGAACATCGATACGAAGCGGTATACGCCACGCATGCTGCTGGGCAAGATATCCGACTGCAAGAACGCGTTGGTTTCCTGGAAAGGCCAGCTGAAAAAAGCGAACTGCGATTACACCCCGGGACAGCGCGGATACCAGGTGAGCGCCGGCGACGTCGACGAACTGGTCGCCGTCGTCTACGCCGAATACCAGCATCGTCTGGCGCTCGCCAACGCAGTCGACTTCGACGATTTGATCATGCGCACCGTAGAATTGCTCCAAACCTGCCCGCAGGTGAGCGAATACTATCGGCACAGGTTCCGTTACATCTTCGTGGACGAGTATCAAGACACCAACCATGCCCAATATGTGCTCGTACGTGAATTGTCCGGCATCGATTCGGACGAACAGCCCGACCCGCAGGCGAGGGGAGCGGGCCGTGTGGGACCGAGCTGGATTACCGTGGTGGGTGATTCCGACCAATCCATCTACGCGTTCCGAGGTGCGGACATCCGTAACATCCAAGACTTCGAACAGGATTTCCCGAACGCCAAAACCATCATGCTCGAACAGAACTACCGTTCGACGCAGACCATCCTCGACGCGGCGAACGCGGTGATCGCGAAAAACGAAAACCGCAAGCCGAAGAAACTGTGGACGGCGCTTGGTCAAGGCGACAAAATCGTCGGCTATGCCGCCGACAACGCACAGCAGGAAGCCGGATGGATAGCGAACGAAATCGCACGAATCCACACCGAGGAAGACGTCGCTTACCGTGACATCGCCATCATGTACCGAGCCAACGCGCAGTCACGTTCGCTGGAAGAGGCCATGATCAACGCCAATCTGCCGTATCAGCTGGTCGGCGGCACCAAATTCTATGAACGTAGGGAAGTCAAGGACGCCATCGCGTATTTGCAGGCCATCGTGAATCCCGCGGATAATGTGAACGTGCGGCGTATCCTCAATGTGCCTAAACGAGGACTCGGCGCACGCGCGGAGGGATTGGTGGCCGGCTACGCGGACGCGCATGGCCTCACGTTCTTCGAATCCATTGAACATATGGACCAGATTGAAGGCATGACAGGCCGTACCACCAAACCGTTGGGCGCATTCCGTGATCTGATGCACGAGCTGGCCGATTTCGCCAAGGAACATGATTCGAGACCATCCGAAGTGGTGGCCGAAGTACTGGACAAAAGCGGTCTTCTGGAGGAATTGCAACGTTCCGAGGATCCGCAGGATGCTTCGCGTGTGGACAATCTTTCCCAGTTGCAGTCCGTGGCCGCCGAATTCGAACAGAACACGCCGGATGCCACGTTGGCCGGTTTCCTGGAGACCACGGCATTGGTCGCCGACTCGGATCAGTTGCCGGGAGAGGGTGAGGATTCCGGCAAGGTCACGATGATGACCTTGCATACGGCCAAAGGTTTGGAATATCCGTATGTGTTTCTTACGGGTATGGAACAGGGCACGTTCCCGCACCAGCGTGCCATGGAGGACACCAGCGAGCTGTCCGAGGAGCGTCGTCTGGCATACGTGGGCATCACCCGTGCGAAGCGTCGGCTGTATGTGACCCGTGCGGCGGTGCGTGCCCAATGGGGGCAGGCCAATGACATGATGCCCAGCCAGTTCCTGGATGAGATTCCGGATGAACTCATCGATTGGAAACGTCGTGAGGCCGGTGTGGAGCGCATGCGCGCAGCTGGGGAGATGACGACGAGTTCGGCGGGTGGGACGATGATGACGATTTCGGATCCACTTCCTTCGGCGGATCGATGTACGGATCGTCGACATACGGTTCCTCATCGTATGGTTCTGGTTCTCGCGGATCGCATCCCACTTATGGGTCGTCTCATGGATCGCACAGCTCGTATGGTTCCGGACGGTCCTCCTACGGCTCGGGAAGCCGCCGTTTCTCTGGCGGATCGCACTCTGGCTCGTCCTCATACGGTTCGTATGGCTCATCCCGGTCGTCATACGGTTCCGGCAAGCCCTCCGGCAAATCCGGTAAGGTCACCACGCGCCGCGCCAAGCCAAAGGATCTGACGAAATCGGCTCCGGCAAGTTCGTTGGACGGCAACAACGGATTGAGCATTTCGGATTTCCAGATAGGCGACAGAATCACCCATGACCATTACGGTTTGGGAAAGGTCATCGAAACGCAGGACAAGGGCGCGAATTCGGTGATCACCGTCGATTTCGGCACGGATGGCGTCAAACGATTGCTGCTTCGTGTGGCGCCTATTGAAAAGCTCTGACGGCTTTTCCAATAGGCGCCCCTCGTGGCGGCGCCGTTGTGGGCTCATAACACGGATTGAGTGAAAAAACAAGTCTTTTCTTTCGGAGCATTTGTTGCGATAATCGGCGATGTTTGCTTTTCGAGAGGAAGAACCATGCCAAGAAAACTGTTCGCCGCGATATCGCAGATTGTTCTGGGCGCGCTGATCGCCATCGCCCCGCAGACCTTCGCGCATGTGTGTGCCGTCAAAGACATGCCCATGGCATGCCGCTACACCGCTCGGGTCGCTCTGGGACTGGGTGTCGTCATCGCATTGCTGGCAATAATCGGATTTTTCGCGCCAAGCCGGGTCAGGGCCGGATTGGATATCGCCAATGCCGTGCTGGGCGTGCTTGTCGTTCTGGTGCCGACCATGCTGGTAGGCGTATGCAGAGGCTCCATGATGCATTGCCATATGGTGACGATGCCGACGCTTATCGTATTGGGCGTGCTGCTGGCGGTGCTCGCAGCAGTCGCCGTATATCTCGATCTCAAGCCGGCAAAGCGTGGCTGACGTGCCGCATATCACCCTTGCGAAACTACCGCTGGCCAATCTGCGTCGTAAACCATTCCGCACTTCGGCGCTTGTCATTGTGGTCGTCATGCTCACTGTGGCGTTCTATGGAGGCGCGCTGCTTTCCATGAACCTGAACAACGGGCTGAACAGCATGCGGGAACGTATGGGCGCCGATCTGATGGTCACGCCGCAGAACACGAAAAACCAGGCTGAGGCGTTGCTTACGGGAAACTCTTCGAGCACGTTCTACTTCACCAATGACATTGGAAGCCAAATCGCCGAAGCGGACGGTGTGGGCGAAAGCACGGTGCAGACGTACATCTCCTCGCTTGCGGCAGCCTGCTGCGACGAAAAGGTGCAGATCATCGGCTTCAACCCCGACACCGACTTCGTCATCACTCCTTGGGTGGCTTCGCAATTCGACGGCACACTCCGTCGCGGCCAAATCATAGCAGGCGCCAGCATCAACGTGTCGGACAACAATACGGTCAAACTGTACGGTCATGAATTCCCCGTGGCCGCGCAACTGGCCGATACCGGAACGTCACTGGACAATTCCATATTCGTGAACATGGACACGGTGCCGGATGTCGTTTCCTATTCCGCGCAGGTCGGACATGCCGCGATTCCTGAAGAATACGCCGGCAAAGCGGTGTCCGCCGTGCTCGTCAAAGTCAAGGACGGATATTCCGCACAACAGGTCGCCTCGAATATCGCAAAAGCCACGGGGATCAAAAGTTTGGGATATGTGTATCCGGGCGGTATCACGGCTACGACGAAAACGAATCTCAAGGTGATTATCCGCTATGTGGCGGTGTTCATCACGGTGTTCTGGACTATGGGTTTGGTCGTGATGTTGGCGGTGTTTTCGTCGGCTATGAACGAACGCAAGCGTGAATTCGCCGCGTACCGTATTCTCGGCGCCATCGTGCGACCCTGGTGGGCATTATCGTCAAGGAATCGGCGACCATCGGAGCTATTGGAGGTGTGATCGGTGTGACCTGTACCTCGTTGGTCGTGTTTCCGTTCAGTGGTCTGATCGCTAAGGAACTTCAATTGCCGTATCTGCAGATTGGCGTCGGTAAAGTGGCGGTACTGATAGTCGTCGCTCTCCTGTTCGCCGTGCTTACGGGCCTGGTCGCATCCCTCGCCACAGCGGTGCGTCTTTCCGCCCCACAGGCATACCTGACGCTGAGGGAGGGGGAGTGATGCCGGAACAGCCCATATTGGAGGTTCGTGGCCTTACCCGTGAATTCGTACGCCGAGGTAAACCTTTCCCCGCGGTGGATGATGTGAATCTCACGCTCGATCCAGGCGAATTCATGGCGATCGTCGGCAGATCCGGAAACGGCAAAAGCACTTTGCTCAATCTCGTCACGGGATTGCTGAAACCTACATCCGGTTCGATTCTGCTGGCCGGTAACGAGGTGACCACGTTAAACGACAAACAGATGTCGATTTTGCGCAACCGCACCATCGGCTTCGTCACGCAGATCCAGACACTATTGCCGAACCTCACCGCAATCGACAATGTGGTCCTTCCCGCAGTGCTGCATCGCAACCCGTCTCGGTATGAAACCGAAATCGATGAACGGACGAATGACGCACAATCACAGGAACAGACGGCGTCTTCCGTCGTGGTCGATGGCCTTCCCGATGTCATCCAACCAGCTTCGACGCAGACGGCTTCTTCATCTCAGCCCGACCATTTGACGCAACGCGCGCAACATCTGTTGGATCAACTGCTTGTAGGCGAGCTTGCGACATGCTATCCGAAGGAGCTCTCTGGTGGCGAGATGCGCCGCGTCTCCATCGCCCGAGCGTTGATGAACAAGCCGAAACTGCTGATCGCCGATGAACCGACAGGAGATCTGGATGCCGAAAGCACCGCAATCGTCATGCGGCTGCTGCGGCAAGTAGCGGATGACGGTACCTCGGTACTTATGGTTACCCATGATCCGGACGCGCTTGCTTATGTGGACCATACCTATCGTATGGATAGGGGAGTGCTTACTCGGGCCTGACGTTTTTTTTTTAGACATGCCGATGTAGGTGAATCGGAGCATCTCGTCCGTCCCCCATGTGTATGATTAGCGATTGGTGTGCGCCCGGAAGGACGTATGCCGTCTGGAGTCTTAGCCCATCAGTGGGTCGGCGGCCATCCGTGGTGTTCTGCATTGCGGGTCAAGCCGTTCGCGCATTGCGCGAAGAAGCACTGGAGAGGCTGGCTCAGCGTATGCCGGACTTCGGCATACGTTCCGTTCAGACAACGACAGAACAAACAAAGGATTAAACCAATGACGAACGTTCAGCGTTCCCGCCGTCAGGTGCGTCTTTCCCGCGCCCTCGGCATCGCTCTGACCCCTAAGGCTCAGCGCATCTTCGAAAAGCGTCCGTATGCTCCTGGCGAGCACGGCCGCACCCGTCGCCGCACTGAATCCGATTACGCAGTGCGTCTGCGCGAGAAGCAGCGTCTTCGCGCCCAGTACGGCATCTCCGAGAAGCAGCTCCGCGCCGCTTACGAGAAGGGCACCCACACCGCCGGACAGACCGGCAACGCCATGCTGACCGATCTTGAGACCCGTCTCGACGCTCTGGTCCTGCGTGCAGGCTTCGCCCGCACCACCGCCCAGGCTCGCCAGTTCGTGGTCCATCGCCACATCCTCGTCGATGGCAACATCGTCGATCGTCCGTCCTACCGCGTCAAGCCGGGCCAGACCATCCAGGTCAAGGCCAAGAGCCAGACCATGGTTCCGTTCCAGGCCGCTGCCGAAGGTGTGCACCGCGATGTGCTGCCGGCGGTTCCGGGCTACCTGGACGTCAACCTGCCTTCCCTGAGGCCACCCTGACCCGCAAGCCTGAAGCCGAGGAGATCCCGGTGCAGGTCAACATCCAGTACGTGGTCGAATTCTACGCCCGCTGATCTGGATCACCATACTGTAAGAACATACAGTTTAAGGACATACAGCGAAAGCCTCGCAGCCGTTACGGTTGCGAGGCTTCTCGTTTTTTTATGGCGTTTCCGGCGGCATGTCGTTTGGCTGATTCCACAGGTACCATGGAAACCATGTTGCTTCATCTTCATCTGGTCCGTCACGGACAGACGTTCTTCAACCGATATAACAGACTCCAGGGATGGTCGAATTCCCCGTTAACCGATGCGGGACTTGCCGATGCGGACAAGGCCGCCGCCAAACTCCGGGACATTGAGTTCGCCGCGGCATACTGCTCCGACACCACACGCGCCCAGGTGACGGCACAACGGATCCTCGATGCGAACGAAGCCGCAGGACACGTTCGTCCGTCACTGGTCAGCGACATGCATTTCCGTGAGCAGTTCTACGGTTATTTCGAGGGACAGGACATGTCCGTCGCATGGACCGCTGCCGGTGGTCCCCATGGTGCGAAGAACTACAACGACATCGTCCGCAAATACGGGCTTGCCGCCACCCGCGACTTTCTCAAAGAAGCCGATCCGTTCCATGACGCCGAATCCGATAACGAGTATTGGCATCGTGTGGAGGACGGCTTCGCTTTGATTGCGGACAACCCTCGGCTTAAGGACGGCGACCACGTGCTGCAGATCTCCCACGGCAATACATTGTTGAGCCTTATGCACCGATTCGCCCCGGAAGGATACGATTTGAGCGAACGTCCGGCCAACGGTTCGGTGACCTGCCTTGATTTTGACACGAACGAACCCATGGACCGCGCGGTGAGTGTGGTCTCGTACAACCAGTGAACGTATTTGCCACAGTCGTGGCTTTTTACTAGTCTTATGCGGGTATTGTGTTCGCGGGCAACCGTGGAGCTGAAAAGAGGTACAAGATGGGTGTTGGAGAGATCGCCGGTCTGATTGCGGCAATTGCATTCGCGGTGCTTGCCGGTTTCATGATCTACCCGCTGATCCGTCTCGGCAAATTGTTCGACCAGATCGCGCAGACCGTCAAAGACACCGGAGACCATGCGATTCCGGCGCTTGACGAGAGCGTGACCACGGTGCAGCAGGTGAACAAGTCCCTGAAGGATGTCAACAAGATCTCCGCCGCGGCGTCCACCACGGCCAATAATGTCGGCGCGCTGACTGATCTATATGGATCGTTCTTGGGCAAGCCCGTCATCAAGGTTGCGTCCGCCACCTATGCGTTGAAGTCCACTGTGCAGTCTTTCTTGGCTAAGAGAGACGTCAATCACGCGGCAGGCAATAAGGGGGAGTGATGTTCAAGCGTCTTTTCTGGGTCTCCATCGGCGTGGGCATCGGTGTCGTCGCTGTCACAAAAGCGCAGGCATACGTTAAAGCCAACACACCGGACACCGCCCGCCAATTCCTGCTTGGTCCCGACCAGGACCATGTGACCATGCGCACGCTTGAAGGTCTGGTCAATGAGTTCAATGCCACGCGTCGAGCCCGCGAGGCTGAACTTAACAGCAAATATGCGGCGCGGAACGAGTAGTCGTTTTCCGCCCGACAGATACGCTCAAGCAACCAATCACACGTTTGGAAGGCATCAGGCCTCCAACAACAAAGGAGCTCAAATCCACATGCGCACTTCTGAAATCGCGAAGCGCTTTCTTGACTATTTCGAACAGCACGATCATCTTGTCGTTCCTTCGGCATCGTTGATTTCTCCGAATCCGACCACTCTGTTCACCATCGCTGGCATGGTTCCGTTCATCCCGTACCTCATGGGTGAGCAGACCCCGCCGAAGCACCGCATGGCTTCCAACCAGAAGTGCGTGCGTACTCTGGACATCGACGAGGTCGGCAAGACCACCCGTCACGGCACGTTCTTCCAGATGCTTGGCAACTTCTCCTTCGGTGATTACTTCAAGGAGGAGGCCATCCACTATGCGTATGAGCTGCTGACCACCCCGCAGGATAAGGGCGGCTACGGCTTCGATCCGGAGAAACTGTGGATGACCACTTTCACCGACGACGAGGAAGCCCGCTCGATGTGGAAGAACGAAGGCGTCGATCCTGAACATATCCAGATCATGGGTATGGAAGATAACTTCTGGACCACCGGTGGCCCTGGCCCTGGCGGTCCGTGCTCCGAAATCTATGTAGACCGTGGTCCAAAGTACGGTGTCGAAGGCGGCCCGATCGCCACGAGAACCGTTACATTGAGATTTGGGATCTCGTGTTCGAAAACTACGAGGTCGACAACGTCAAGTCCAAGACCGACCTGCATATCGTCGGCGAGCTTGAGAACAAGAACATCGATACCGGCGCCGGTCTGGAACGTCTCGCCTATCTGATGCAGGGCAAGCAGAACATCTATGAGACCGACGAGGTCTTCCCGGTCATCGAAGCCGCGCAGAAGCTTTCCGGCCGCACCTACGGCGATGACGAGGCCATGGACGTGCGTTTCCGTATCGTGGCCGACCACGTGCGTTCCGCGCTGATGATCATGTCCGACGGCGTCCGTCCGTCCAACAACGGCCGTGGCTATGTGCTGCGCCGCCTGCTGCGTCGAACCGTCAAGGCCATGCGCGAGCTCGGCGTGACAGAGCCGGTCATGCCGACCTTGCTGCCGACCTCCAAGGCCGCGATGGAACCGAGCTATCCGGAGCTTAACGACACCTTCCACGACGTGTCCGAAGCCGCCTACGGTGAGGAGGACGCGTTCCGCCGCACGCTCGAATCCGGCACCGAGATCTTCGACATGGCCGTGACGAAGGCCAAGCAGGGCGGCTCGGATCTCGTGTCCGGCGAGGATGCCTTCAAGCTGCATGACACTTACGGCTTCCCGATTGAAATCACGCTCGAAATGGCCGCCGACCAGGGCGTGAAGGTGGATGAAGCCAAGTTCCGCGAGCTGATGGCCGAACAGAAGAGCCGTGCCCGTGCGGACGCGCTGAAGAAGCGCCACAACGTGGATTTGTCCGTCTATGACGACTTCAAGAAGACCCTGCTCCAGCCGATCGACTTCCTTGGCTACACCGACATGTCCGCACGTGCCAAGGTTCTGGGCATCATGCAGGAGGGCAAGGGTTCCGTTCCCGCCGTCACCGGCCCGGCCAACATCGAGGTCATCCTCGACCGCACGCCGTTCTACGCGCAGGCCGGCGGCCAGCTCGCCGATCAGGGCGAGATTCTGTCCGACGATGGCGCGGTGCTTGAGGTCGACGACGTGCAGAAGCCGATCAAGGACCTTATCGTCCACCAGTGCCGTCTGACCGAAGGCACGCTGGTTGTGGGCGCCGAAGTCAACGCGAACATCGATCTCGAGCGCGTGGAGCCATTGCACGTTCCCACACCGCCACCCACATGGTGCACAAGGCGCTGCGTGAGGAACTTGGTCCGCAGGCCACCCAGCGTGGCTCCGAAGACGCTCCGAACCGTCTGCGCTTCGATTTCCAATGGTCCAGCGCCCCCAGCAAGGACGCCATGAACGCCGTCGAAGCCCGCGTCAACGAGAAGCTTCGTGAGAACCTTGCCGTCACCACTCAGGAAATGAAGTTCGATGACGCCATCGCTCTTGGCGCCATGCATCTGTTCGGCGAGAAGTACGGCGACATCGTGCGTGTGGTGTCCATCGGCGAGGACGGCTGGAGCCGCGAGCTCTGCGGTGGCACCCATATCGACCACGTCGGCAAGATCGGCGCCATCAACATCATGTCCGAGGCGTCTATCGGTTCCGGCGTGCGCCGCGTGGACGCGGTCGTCGGCCAGGGCGCGTATGAGTTCAACGCCCGCGAGCACGCGCTGGTTTCCCAGCTTTCCGACAGGTCAACGCCCGTCCCGACGAACTCGCCGAGCGTGTGAACATGCTGCTTGCCAAGCTCAAGGAATCCGACCGTCGTCTTGCCGCAATGTACGAGTCCCAGCTTGCGGCCTCTGTGCCAACGCTGGTGGCTGAGGCCAAAGCTTCCTCGCTCCGGTCAAGGTCGCCAAGAAGAACGTTGGACATTTCGGCTCCTTCGACGCGCTTCGCAAGACCGTGCTCGACGTGCGCGGCCAGCTCGGCGAAGATGCTCCGGTCGTGGTGGCTCTTGCCGGCATGAACGAGGACGGCAAGCCCATGGTCGCCGTGGCAACCAACGAAGCGGCACGCAAGCAAGGCATCAAGGCTGGTGATCTGGTCCGTGGCGCTTCCAAGGTTCTTGGCGGTGGTGGCGGCGGCAAGCCGGACTTCGCACAGGGTGGCGGCGCGGACGCACCAAGATCGACGAGGCACTTGAGGCATTGGCCGGCCAGGCTCTGAAGGGCTGATTCTCCAAGCATGGTTTGGCTTGGTATCGATCTGGGTGATGCTCGGGTCGGACTTGCGTTGTCCGATCCCGAGCTCACCCTCGCACATCCCATAGGCAATATTCAAGTGTATGGGGATTCTTTCCGCGCGTGGATGAAGTCATCGACGTCATTGGGGACGAGTCGGTGGACCATGTGGTGATTGGCCTGCCGTTGCTGCTGAACGGCGAAGAGGGGAAAAGCGCCAAAAAAGCGAGACGCTGGTCCGTCAATCTTGAAAAACGACTGCATGCGGCCGTGGAGGATGAATCATATTCGGTGACGCGGGTTCCCACCATTGAATTGGTGGATGAGCGTCTGACGACAGTGACCGCACATCATCAGTTGTTCGATGCGCGCATCGGCGGACGCAAGCACCGTCCGATGGTCGACCAGCAATCTGCGGTGGTGATTTTGCAGACGGCGCTCGACCGAAGCAGAGAGTAAGGGGAGAGAGACCTTTGACCGATAATCTGAACGATTTTTCTCCGATAACGCGCAGTGGGTCGATGATACGTCAGCGGGCTCGTCATTCGATGCCGCGTTGCCGCCGCAACCGCCGAAATCGCGACGCGACATGCGTAAACGACGTGAGCAACAACGTCGTCGTCGCTATGTCACAATCATCGCGGCTGCCGTCGTTGTCATTCTTGTCGTCGTCGGCGGCTTTTTCGGTGTGCGCATGGTTAAACATCTCAGGCAAATGAACGCCAACGGCTCGCAAATCCAGATTGAGGATTACACCGGTTCGGGAGACAAAGACACGACGTTCACCGTGGAAACCGGACAAGGCGCAGCCGAAATCGCACGAAATCTGGTCAAGGCGGACATCGTCAAATCCGAATCGGCGTTCACCTCCGCAGTCGCGGCCGCCGGCGCGACGCTTTACCCGGGTTCGTACGCGTTGAAGACGCATATGAAAGCGGCCGATGTCGTCAAGATCCTGTCCGACCAAAGCAAGGCCGGCGGTTTCGCCGAAGTCAAGGCCGGCGAACGGGTGTCCGATGTCATCGCCAACGCGGCCAAGATGTCAGGCAAGGACGTGTCCGAATTCCAAGCGGTCATCGACGGTGGCGGCGCGGGCATTCTGCCAGATGAAGCGGGTGGCAAATTCGAAGGATGGCTTGAGCCGGATCCTACAGCGTCCAGGACAAGTCCGCCAAGGACATCCTCAAGGAAATGGTCACGGCACGCGTCAACAAACTGGACACATTGGGCGTGCCAGATGGAAGCGAACGCGAACGTATCATGAACATCGCGTCCATCGCCGAATCCGAGGCATGCAATCCTGACGATTACGGTAAGGTGGCGAGGGTCATCCTGAACAGAATCGACCAGGACATGCCGTTGGGCATGGACAGCACCGTTGCCTACGGGTTCAACACCACAGGCAGCAAGCTGACAGACGAGCAGCTTGAGGATGGAAGCAACCCGTACAACACTCGCGTGAACAAAGGACTTCCTCCGACGCCGATCAGCAATCCCGGCGATTCCGCTATCCAAGCCGCGATGAATCCTCCGGAAGGCAAATGGCTGTACTTCGTCACCACCAACCTCAAGACCGGCGAGACGAAGTTCGTGGAAACCGAAGACGAATTCTGGAAGATTCGCGACGAATACAAAAGCAACAACGCGAATGCCAACTGACGGTATTACGCATTAACACAACGCGTGCATCGCGATGCTTATCGCCCCGGCCCACGACAATGGTCGGGGCGAACGGCGTCTTACCGGCGAATCGCGTATGCTTCTGCGGGTCGAACCGTGTCCAAATCGCAAGCCACAGCAGCCCCAGCACACTAATCGCAAACCACCAGAACACCACTGGAAACAGGCCGAACATGCCTACGGCCAAGCCGATAAGCAACGTCGTGGTGACGTCGCCGAATCCCAAAGCCCCTGGCTTGATGAGCGCAAGCGCACATTGCAGCACGGCGGATAACGCGGCGAACAACAGAGCCTGCAATGCCAGAAACAGTGAATTAACGGACAACGCATACGTGATGTCCACAATGACCTGCGCCAAACACCCTACGGCGATCCACATGCGTGGAATGCGTCGTGCCCGGATATCCTCAACGCTGACGGCCATTCCACAGAGCAGACTCGGCAGGCAAATCATGTACCACATACCGTTAAGATAGTCCACGAATCGTATTTGGCAGAAAAGGAGTGTTGGCATGTTGCGCTGGCAGACAGCAGGTGAATCGCACGGCGAAGCGCTTGTCGCCATGATCGAGGGGCTGCCTGCGGGCATCCACGTCACTACTGAGGATATCGTCGGCGCATTGGCACGCCGACGTCTCGGATATGGCCGTGGTGCGCGCATGAAATTCGAACAGGACAAGGTCCGCATGCTCACCGGTGTGCGTTTCGGCGAGACCATCGGCTCTCCCGTCGCCATCGAGATCGCCAATACCGAATGGCCGAAATGGACCGAGGTGATGAGCGCCGATCCGCTTGACCATGACATTCCGCGCGAAGGCCGCAACGCGCCGCTATCCCGTCCCCGTCCGGGGCATGCCGATCTGACTGGCATGCGCAAGTACGGTTTCGACCGACGCCCGTCCAGTGCTGGAACGTTCCAGCGCACGTGAGACCGCGTCGCGTGTGGCCTTAGGTGAGGTCGCCAAGCAGTTCCTTGAACAGACGTTGGGCATACGTACCGTCTCCCATGTGCTGTCAATCGGTGGTGCTGGCATCACCGACCCGCAGAATGCGGTGCTGCCGAAGCCTGAGGACCTCGAAGCATTGGACGCTTCGCCGGTGCGCACATTGGATAAGACGGCCGAACAGCAGATGATCGCACGCATCGACGAGGCCAAGGAGAACGCCGATACCTTAGGCGGCGTGATCGAGGTCGTGGTATACGGCGTTCCGGCTGGAATCGGCACGTACGTTGAATCGGACCGCAGGCTGGACGCGGCATTGGCCAGTGCCGTCATGGGCGTCCAGGCCATCAAGGGCGTGGAGATCGGGGACGGTTTCCTTGAGGCGATGCGTCCCGGCTCCCAGGCGCACGACGAAATGGTGGTTGGCGACGATGGCCGCATCACACGTCTGAGCAATCGTGCGGGCGGAATCGAAGGCGGCATGTCCAACGGCCAGCCGATTGTGGTGCGTGCCGCGATGAAGCCGATTCCATCCATTCCAAAGGCGCTTCGCACCGTCGACGTCACCACCGGCGAGGCGGCCCAGGCCATCAACCAGCGTTCCGACAACACCGCCGTTCCCGCGGCGGCCGTCGTGGCCGAGGCGATGGTGCGCCTCACCATCGCTCAATACGTGCTGGAGAAGTTCGGCGGCGACAGCGTGGCCGAAACCAAGCGCAACGCCGAATCCTATGTGGCGTCCTGGCCGGAGCACATGAGGTGACCGATTCGATGGCTGGAATGCGTAGACCCGTCGCCGTCATCATCGGCATGATGGCGCGGGCAAGACCCGCGTCGGCAAGGAAGCGGCGCAGATGATGCAACTGCCGTTCGCCGACGCCGACAACGAGATCGAACATGATGCGGGAATGAAGATTCCCGAATATTTCGAAAGGTACGGCGAACCGGAGTTCCGTAAGCTGGAAAGCGACGTTGTGCTTGACATGCTGGAGGATTTCGACGGCATCTTCTCCTTGGGCGGGGGCGCTCCAATGACCCCGTCCATCCAGCAGGGGCTCGCCGAATACATCGCCGACGGCGGCAAGGTCGTGTATTTGATGGCCGATCCGAAGGAAGCCATGGAACGCGCAACCGCGGCGGCGGCCGTCCGATGCTCAACGGCGACGCAACGAGCGTTGGAAGAAGTTGTACAAGGAACGCGACCCGGTGTTCAGACGCGTGGCCAATGTGCAGGTGCGCACCCACGGACAAACCCCGCAAGTGGCCGCGAGAAAGCTGATGGAAATGATCGATCAACGTATCGTCCACGTCACCGGATCCACCATCGAACCATACGATGTGTGCATAGGCGAAGGTGTGATGAGCCAGCTTGCGCAGGTGCTGGGGGACAAGCCTGCCAAAGTGGCATTGATTCACACCCAGGCGGTGCAACGGCATTCCGACCGCGCGCGCACGCTGTTGCGCCAGTCCGGTTATGACGTGCACGACATCGTCATTCCCGATGCTGAAGCCGGCAAGACCATCGAAGTGGCCAACGGCATCTGGCAGCGTCTGGGGGAGGAAGGCTTCACCCGTTCTGATGCGATTGTCGGTCTCGGCGGTGGCGCAGCCACCGATCTGGCCGGTTTCGTGGCCGCCACATGGATGCGTGGCATCCGCTACGTCAACTGCCCGACCTCGCTGCTGGCCATGGTTGACGCCTCCACCGGCGGCAAAACCGGCATCAACACTCCACAAGGCAAGAACCTCGTCGGCTCGTTCTATACGCCGGCCGGCGTGCTCGCTGACATGGGAGCACTTGCCTCGTTGCCGAACGACATCTTCATCGAAGGTCTGGGCGAAGTGGCGAAATCCGGTTTCATCATGGATCCGGAGATTCTGCGCATGCTTGAAGACCATGCCGACGAGCTGCGCTCGTTCGACGGTTCGACGTTCCTTGACTCCGATCTGAAGGATGTGGTCGCCGAACTCATCGAACGTACCGTGACGGTGAAGGCGTACCATGTGTCCGCCGACCTCAAAGAAGCCGGATTGCGTGAATTCCTCAACTACGGACATACGCTTGGCCATGCCATCGAAAAACTCGAACACTTCCGCTGGAGGCACGGCAACGCCGTTGCGGTCGGTTGCGTCTATGCGGCCGAACTGTCCCATCTGCTCGGCTACATCGACCAGGATCTGGTCGACTACCATCGTTCGCTGCTCGGCTCGCTCGGCCTGCCGACATCATGGAACAATGGCAGCTGGGATGATGTGCTGGCGCTCATGCACCGAGACAAGAAGGCCCGCGGCAACAAACTGCGTTTCGTCATACTCGGCTCGCTCGGCCATCCCATCCACCTCGAGGATCCGCCGGCGGACGCGTCGAGGAGGCGTTCCGACGCATCCAGCGGTAGGACGCAATCGCAAGAACGAACACAAAAGGAAGCAATATGACCAAGTAGTGGTTGTCAACGGACCGAACCTCGGCCGTCTCGGAGTGCGCCAGCCTGACGTATACGGCAAGCAGGATCTTGAGACCCTGCGCAAACTGTGCACCGAATGGGGTCATGAACTGGGGCTTGACGTGGAGGTGCGTCAAAGCGACGACGAGGCCGAGATGATTCATTGGATGCATCAGGCCGCGGACGAGAAAACGCCGATCGTGATGAATCCGGCGGCTTTCACGCATTACTCCTATGGTTTGGCGGACGCCGCGCACATGGTGATCGACGAGGGACTGCCGCTTATGGAGGTGCATATCTCCAACCCGTCCGCACGCGACGAGTTCCGCAAGCGTTCCGTGATCTCTCCGGTGGCCACCGGTACCATCACCGGCATGGGATTCTATGGCTACAAGCTGGCAATCGAAGCGGTTGCGCACTTGTTGGAAGAACGCTGACATCGACATTCCGTCATGGATTCAGCCGGATGCCTGTCTTTAAGGCATCCGGCTTTTTCGTGCCAATGAGGACGACGCATATCCCGGTCTCCCCGGATTGGTATACAGTGATATTGCAAACGTATGCAAACCGGGAGCATGGCGAAGTGACGAAGAGGTCGATGACTATGGGCGCAATCGCAAGAAGAATCACACGTGTCATTACGGCGGTCGTATGCGTCGCGGTATCGGTCGGTGTCTCAGTCGCCACGCTTCACGTGCCGACACGTGAAGGCGGCGGGGAACGTTTCAATCCCGCGCGATACCGCAGCGACGTGATCGTGACCATGTTCCAAGCCAATTGGAAATCCGTCGCCCGCGAATGCGGCGAAGTGCTGGGACCCGAAGGCGTCGGCTACGTACAGGTCTCGCCGCCGCAGGAAAGCATCCAAGGCACGCAGTGGTGGACGAGCTATCAGCCGGTAAGCTACAAACTTGACTCCAAAGAAGGCACCGAAGCTGAATTTAAGAACATGGTCCGGCAATGCAAGGCCGCGGGCGTCGGCGTGATCGCGGATACGGTCATCAACCACACCACCGGCGCGACAAAACACAAGGGACCGGCACCGCCGGAAGCCCCTACGACAATAAAGGCTATTTCCCTGAAGCCGGATACACGCCATCGGACTTCCATGCCCCCTGTTCTATCTGGACGTACCGCGACGCCGAAAGCGTGTGGAACTGCCAGGTATCGGGTTTGCAGGACCTTGATACATCAAGCCCGCACGTGCGCGACGTGCTGTCTGACTATTTTGTGAAGCTTCTCGACTACGGCGTCGCCGGATTCCGCGTGGATGCCGTCAAACACATGCCTCCGGAAGACGTGCTGGCCATCAAGAAACTCGTTGCGAAGAAATCCGGACGTTCCATGAACGACATCTGGTGGACGCAGGAAGTGATTGGCGACAATGCGGAAGCCGCCGAAATCCAACCGAGGAACTATCTCAAACCGGCCAGGTGAACGAATTCCAGTACGCATATCGGCTTAAGTCCCTGTTCTCCAACTCGCTGGCAGGCGGAAGCCTGTCGATCAAAGACATTCCGCAGAACATCACCGACAGTGGCAAGGCCAGCGTATTCGTGACGAATTGGGATACCGAACGCAACAACATGACGCTCACCTACAAGGACGGCGACGCCTACCGGCTAGCGAACGCGTTCATGCTGGCCTACCCGTATGGCGCCCCCAACGTGTTCTCCGGATACGAATTCCATGACACCGACTCGGGAGCTTCAGGCGCCACTGCGACCAGCGTGCCCGATATTGACTGCTCCAAAGACTCCGGCTGGAGCTGCACCGAACGCTGGCCTGACGTGCACGGTATGGTCGGCTGGCATAATGTCGCAGGCGACGCGCCGCTCTCCGATTGGCAGGATGACGGCGACAACATGATCGCCTTCGGTCGAGGGGGACGTGCCTTCATCGCCATCAACAATTCCGTGCGCACACGTACTGTGACGTACCACACGGCTTTGCCGGCAGGGGAGTATTGCGATGTCTACGCTTCCGCCGACTGTTCCGGCAGCGTGCATGTGCGTTTCGACGGGGATGCCACACTGACGGTTCCTGCCGGTAGTGCAGTGGCCTTCCATATCGCCGCGACACCGTATACCGTGAGACAATGATTGCAATCGTTTGCTGTTTTTTGCAGCTATTTCTGAATGTTTTCTGCTTGACTTGCAGAAAAAAATTTTGATTGCAGCAACAGGTTGCACTTCGGCATATATGAAGTGCATGTGCAGCAGAGGGTCACGCTGTTTCATTGCCACGCGCAGCCATTGACATACAATTAACTCTGATTCGGAGTGTGAACGTATGCATATTCATCGTCGAGTATATTCTGAATTATCCGCGTGGATGCGGATGACCATGGCGCATACGTTGCCGGTCGCAGCGCCTGCCATGGGCGTTTGAACCGGCTCATAGATGAGAACGGAGAACGATGGTCGTTCAAACAAACCGTCCATTAGGCCGTGTGGTGGCGATGGGCGTCACCGCAGCCATGGCGTGCGCCTCGCTGGTCGCGGCGCCGATTATGGCCCAAGCGCAATCCAACGCGCAGGTCAGCGCCAAAAAGGATGTGCAGGTCATCGCGTTCCAACAGACATGGAACACGATCGCCAAGGAATGCACCGAAACATATGGTCCCGAGGCGTGGGCTACGTCGAAGTATCGCCGCCGCAGGAATCCATCCAAGGCACCCAATGGTGGACGAGCTACCAGCCGGTGAGCTACAAGCTTGACTCCAAACTCGGCACCGAAGCGGAATTCGCAAGCATGATCAAGCAGTGCAGCGCCGCCGGCGTTACGTCATCGCCGATGTGGTTCTGAACCAAACCACCGGATCCGATGTGGCCAAAGGCGAACAGGCCGGCGTTGCTGGAAGCAAATACAACGGTTCCACCGGCGACTACCCGGGATTCGCCACCAAGCAGTATCCGGACGGCATCACCGCAGCAGACTTCCACAGCTGCGACAAGAACATCTCCAACTACACCAATCAGCAGGAAGTGCAGGAATGCCGCCTGAGCTCCATGTGGGACTTCAACTCCGAAAACGAGAAGGTGCAGGACATCCAGTCCGACTATCTCGTCAAGCTGTGGAATCTTGGCGTACGTGGCTTCCGTATGGACGCCGTCAAGCACATCCACACGGACAGCATGAAGGCCATCAAGGAGAAGTTCGCCAAGAAGATTGACCAGAACGCCAATGACATCTACTGGATTCAGGAGGTCATCGGCAACGCCTCCGAGGCCGCGGGCATCCAGCCGAGCAACTACGTGCAGAACGGCACCGTGACCGAATTCGGCTTCAAATCCGAGATGAACCAGACCTTCAAGGACAAGATCGCCAACCTCAAGGGGCTGAGCGATCGCCTGAGCAAGGATCTGTCCTCCGAGGACGCCAACGTGTTCGTCACCAACTGGGACACCGCCCGCAACGAGGGTGCGCTGACCTACAAGGACGGCGCCAAGTACCAGCTGGCCAACGCGTTCATGCTGGCCTACGACTACGGCACCCCGCGCCTGCTCTCCGACTACAAGTGGGACGTCAACGACAACGGTGCGCCCGGAGCGACCGCGACCTCCGTGCCCGACGTGGATATGGACAAGGCATGCTCCACCAACGATTCCGATTGGAACTGCGAGCAGCGCTGGACCTCCACCCGCGGCATGATCGCCTTCCGCAACTATGTCAACGGCACCAAGGTCGCCGATTGGCAGGATGACGGCGGCGACAACATCGCCTTCTCCCGCGGAGCCAAGGGCTTCATCGCCATCAACAACGGCAAGAAGGACAAGGACGCCTCCTACACGACATCCCTCGCCGACGGCGAATACTGCAACGTGTACGCCACCATGGACTGCTCCAAGACCGTGACCGTCAAGGGTGGCAAGGTCGAGACCACGGTGCCGGCGCACTCCGCCATCGCCCTGTATGCCGGTGCTACCAAGGCCTCGCACCCCGCAGCCTCCGCCGCCACCGATCCGTCCGATCCCGACGTGAGCCAGGAGGAGGATGACGCCCTGCCCGACGACAGAAGCGTCACCATCTACTACAAGCCCGCCAACTCTGAGTGGAAGACCCCGAGGTCCATTACGGCCTCGGCAACGATTGGGAGCAGCCGGAAGCCGACATGACCCTCGACGCGCAGGGTTACTACACCGCCACCATCAACACCAAGGGCAAGGCGATCGACTTCGTGTTCCACGACAAGGACACCGATGGTTGGGAGAACCCGAAGGACGGCGGCAACTACCATGCCAACGTCGGCATCACCCACGTTGCGTGAGCGAGCAGGCCGCAACCGTCGGCAACCCCGAATCCATCGGCGCCAAGACCCGTCTCGTCGTGCACTACAAGCCATCCAGCGCCTCGGACAACCGCGGCGTGTACGTGTGGGGCACCGATGTGAACGGCGGCAACATGGACGCCAAGCACCACGCCTTCACCGGCACTGACTGCTGGGGCAAGGTCGCCGTGCTCAATTTCGACGGCAAGTACGACAAGTTCGGCTTCCTCGTCACCACCAGCGATTGGAACAAGTACGGCGCCGACCGTAGCGCCACCGTGAGCGCCGACGGCACCGCCGAGGTGTGGATCGACGGCACCAAGTACCCGGACCAGGGCGAGGCGACCACTGTCGAGACGCTTGATTCGGCACCGGCCGATTACGCCTGCAAGGCCAACACCGTCAAGGTGAAGGTGCACTACAACCGAGACGACGGCCTGTACTACAACGCCGAGGACACCAGCACCACTGTGCCGCAGTGGGATATCTGGACCTGGGCATCCAATTGGAACGGCGGTGCCGCTACCTTCACCACCCATGACGATTGGGGCGAGATCGCGGAGTACTCCTTCACCAACTACACCTACTACAACAACGACGGCGCTTCCGATATCGGCATGCTGCGCCGTTACGGTAAGGACGCGTGGAAGGTCAAGGACCCGGACGACGCCGATCACAGGATCCCGTCCAACGCGCTCGTGTTCGACGCCGACGGCAACGCCTCCGCCGAAGTGTGGCTGCTCGGCGGCGACGCCACGGTGTATACCTCCCGCCCGTCCCTCGGCGCGACCATGAAGTCCGCCGAGATCTCCGGCACCAACCAGCTGTCCGCCAAGCTTTCCAAGAAGGTCTCCACGGATGACCTGAAAGGCAAGGTCACCGTCACGGACGCCGACGGCAAAGCCGTCGATGTCAAGAGTCTCAAGGCCGACGGCACCAAGGTGATCATCACCGCCGACAAGGATCTGGACGTTCGCGGCAAGTACACCGTCGAGATCAAGGGCTTCGGCTCCCAGAACGCCATCGCCGGTTCGGTGGTCCGCACCGACGCCTCGACAAGAAGTACGCCTACAGCGGCGAGGATCTGGGCGCGACCTTCACCAAGAAGCAGACCGGCTTCAAGGTGTGGGCGCCGACCGCCGCCAAGGTCGAGCTCATCACCTACAAGTCCGCCGACCCGAATGCCGAGATCGATCAGACCATCGACATGACAAGCGAAAGCAAGGGCGTGTGGAGCGCCACGGTGAAGAAGCTTGCCTCCGGCACCGCGTACTCCTACAGGCTCACCTTCGCCGACGGCACGGTGAACATCTCCGCCGATCCGTACGCCACCGCGGCCGTCGCCAACGGCGAGCGCTCCGTAGTGCTCTCCAAGAAGGCCATGGGCAAGGCGGGCAAGCGCATGCCGGCCTTCGGCAAGACCACCGACGCCTCCATCGCCGAGATGAACATCCGCGACTTCTCCATCAACCCGGCCTCCGGCATCTCCGCCGACAAGCAGGGCAAGTACCTGGGCGTGGTCGAATCCGGAACGAAGACCGCCAAGGGGGCGATCTCCGGCCTCGACTATCTCAAGTCGCTGGGCGTCACCCACGTGCAGATCATGCCGATGTACGACTACGGTTCCGTCAACGAGACCGGCGACCTGAGCTACAACGCCGATGGCGCGCAGAACTGGGGTTACGATCCGGAGAACTACAACGTGCCGGAAGGCTCGTACTCCTCCGATCCGAGCAACCCGAGCTCCCGCGCACCGAAATGAAGCAGATGGTCAAGGGCCTGCACAAGAACAACATCCGCGTCATCATGGATGTGGTGTACAACCACGTCCACAATGCCGCGAACCATTCGTTCAACAAGACGGTCCCGGGCTACTACTTCCGCTATGACGACAACGGTTCGCTCGTCAACGACTCCGGTTGCGGCAACGACACCGCCTCCGAACGTGCGATGATGCGCAAGTACATCGTCGACTCGGTGACCTACTGGGCGAAGAACTACAACATCGACGGCTTCCGATTCGACCTCATGGGTCTGATCGACACCAAGACGATGCAGGAGGTTCGTGCTGCCCTCGACAAGATCGATTCGTCCATCATCGTGCTCGGCGAAGGCTGGGACATGAACTCCACGATGGACAAGAGCGAGATGACCATCCAGCCAAACGCCTACCAGGTCGCTTCGGACGGCACCAACAACGGCATCGCGTTCTTCAACGACTCGATCCGCGACGGCCTCAAGGGTTCCGTGTTCTCCGACACCGGCACCGGTTTCGTCTCCGGCAAGGCCGATCAGGAAAGCCTCATCGCCCACAACGTGCTCGGCTGCCAGTACGACGCCGACGCCATCACCACCTGCTGGAACGGCAATGCGCAGGACCACTACGCGGATGCCGGTCAGGTGGTGAACTACGCCGAGATCCACGACAACATGACCCTGTACGACAAGCTCAGGAAGTCCGTGCCCACGGATGACGAGGCCACCACCGAG
>ENA-OQAL01000049-OQAL01000049.1-human-gut-metagenome-genome-assembly--contig:-NODE-49-length-27861-cov-1.466864_pt1 | contig 27861 bp, 41 predicted proteins | sample MGYA00242491_ERZ504519 | MGnify/ENA primary metagenome ERZ504519 (study PRJEB26092, sample SAMD00036260) | human gut metagenome | host: Homo sapiens | study: EMG produced TPA metagenomics assembly of... | reverse complement strand
CGTGCCTGCGACAACGCGGCACATATTTCCGCGCTGCGCCGAACGGCTTCCGGCATTGTCTCCATCGGTGCTTGCCATGCGGTCGAGGAGCTTTCTGCCGAGTCCGCTGCCGGCTTTGCCCTGGATCCCATTGCGGCACTAGGCGCCACGCGCGTCGACTTGCCGGGGTGATCTTGCCGACGATCTGCTGTGCGGACGCGTATTTCTATTGAGCGCGCGCTTGTGGGCTTCGATGCGTCGAAGGCGCCGTTTTGCGCTGGTGCTCGATGGCGGGCTCAAGGCGCTCGCCCGTATCGAGGGCGGTCGCTTTGTTATGGAGCACGTCTTTCCGCAGGCGATCGGCGGTGTTCGATGATGCTGGCCTCCCACGAGCTTGCGCGTATTTTTTTTTTTCGCGGGCGAGTCGGATGAGGCTCGCATCGTTGCCGCCGATGCATTTGATGATTGCGCTTGCCTGGGCGCCGCGTCGATTGCCATCGGCGTATTCGATGGCGTGCATCGGGGGCATCACGAACTGATAGACGAGGTCGTTCGCGATGCGCATGCTCACGGCTGCAAGGCGCTCGTGGTCACCTTCGATCCCGACCCGGACGTGGTGGTGAGCTCTTCACCCGCTCAAAAACTGATGACGACGGCCGACCGTCTGCATGCCCTGGCTCTCACCGGGGGTCGATGCGGTCGTGGCCGTTCCCTTTACGCCCGCGGTGGCGGCACTTGACCACGTAGGCTTTCTTAAGTTGCTTCGCGCGTCGTCGATATCCGCTCGATTCGTGTGGGTAGCGACTTTAGGCTGGGTCGCGGCGGCGCATCGGGCGTTGCCGAGATGCAGGCATGGGGTGCCGAGCGCGGCGTTGACGTCTATGGCCACGAGCTACTGTGCGTCGATGGACAGACAATCTGCGCCACCCGGATTCGCCAGGAGCTGTGCCAGGGTCATGTTGAGCTTGCCGCCGAGCTGCTCGGCGCCCGTACATGCTGCGCGGTATTGTTGCCGGCGGTCGTCACCAGGGCTCCGACATGGGTTTTCCCACGGCAAACATCCAGGTGCCCGAGGGCATTCAGGTACCTGCCGATGGTGTCTACGAGGGTCTTGTTCTGGTTGACGATACCGTGTGGCCTGCCGCCGTCAACGTGGGCCTGCCGCCGACGTATGCCGACGATTCCGCCTCGGCGCATCTCGAGGCCAACTTGATCGGGTATGCGGGCGACCTGTACGGCGCCTCGGTGTCGCTGGCGTTTACGCGTTGGCTGCGCCCGTCGCGCGTGTTCGATTCGCTGGACGAGCTTATCGCGACCGTCGAGGGTAACATTGACGATATTCGCCACAACTTGGGTGAGCAGGGGGTGAGCATACGTGATTAGCGATGAGGAAAAAGACCAGGTACGCGCTGCGTCCGATCTGGTTGCCATCGTGCAGGAAACGGTTGAGCTCAAGCCCCGCGCCATGAGTTTTGGGGCTGCTGCCCCTTCCATGGCGAAAAGACCCCGTCGTTTTCACATTATTCCCGCCACGCAGGTGTGGCACTGCTTTGGCTGTGGCGAAGGCGGCGACGTCTTCACCTACATCATGAAGCGCGAGAACCTGAGCTCCCTGAGTCGATTCGCTACCTGGCCGACCGTGCCGGCATTGAGCTGCACGATACCGGCGCCTATCGCGAGCGCGGCACCAAGCGTGCCCGCATCTACGACCTGTGCGCCGAGACCGCCCAGTTCTACCACACCATGCTCATGCGCGGTAAGGACAGCCGTCCGCGCGAGTATTTCGCCAGCCGCGGTATGGGCGGCGACGTCTGCCGCCGCTACTGCCTGGGTTTTGCGCCGGGTCGCAACGCGCTGGTGTCGCATCTGTCGCAGGCAGGCTTTACCCCGCAGGAAATGATCGATGCCAACGTGGCCGTGAGCCGTGGGCACGGGCAGCTTGCCGACCGTTTTTACGACCGCGTGATGTTTCCCATTTTTGACGAACAGGGTCATAACATCGCCTTTGGCGGGCGCATTATGGGCGACGGACAGCCTAAGTACCTCAACACCGCCGAGACGAGCGTGTTCCATAAAAAGCGAAACCTCTATGGCTTTAACTGGGCCAAGGAGTTTATCGTCGCGCAGGATACCGCCATCGTGGTGGAGGGATATACCGACTGTATCGCCTGCTGGGAGGCGGGGATCAAAAACGTCGTCGCCACGCTGGGTACGGCGCTGACGGAACATCATGTAAAGACGCTCACCCGTTTTGCCAAGCGCATTGTATATATGTTCGATGGCGACGCCGCCGGTCAAAAGGCCGCGCGCCGTGCGATTCAGTTTATCGAGCAGGATTCGATGGACCTGCGCTGCGTGGTGCTTCCCGACGGCAACGACCCCATGGAGTTCATCACCGCGCATGGTGGCGAGGCTCTGCAAGCGCGCATCGATGCCGCCGAGCCCCTCATGGACTTTGTGTATCGCTCGCTGCAGGAGTCGAGCGACATTTACCACGCCGGGCGGCCGTGCCAAGGCGCTCGAGGATGCGCTGACGCTCATCTATCCGCTGCGCGATAGCTACATGATCGATACGTACTTTATCCAGATTGCCGACCTGCTGGGGCTGGACTTGGAGACGGTGCGTTCGAGCTCGGGCCGTGTGTTTCGCGATGTTGCCAAGCGCGAGGACGCCGAGCGTCGTCGCGAGCAGAACTACGAGCGCCAGCGGGCGCAGGCCGAGCGTGCAGGCAGCGCGGGCGGTCGGGCGTCTGGTTCGCAAGGGACGTCTCGCGGTGCTTGGGCGTCGGGGGTGACGCCTCCGGTGTCCACACCGGTCGAGGAAGAACCGTACGACTATGTGCCGCTCGAGGCCTATGGGGCCGCGCCGGTCGAGGTCGTCGACGATGTGCCGCCGATCGATGTGCCGGTTGGCATGGATGGCGCGGCGCCGGTTGCCGATGCAACGGGCGCGTCTGCGGCTCCGACGATGCCGATCGTGCTGACCGACCTGGAGCGAAAGTCTTTGGCGGGGGAGCGCGAGCTGCTGACGATGCTCACGAGCTACCCCGACCTGTTCCGCACGTATGCCGACCGCATCTGCTCGATCGAGTGGGTGGATCCGCGCCACGAGTCCATCGCGTGGGCCGTGCTCGCGACGCCGCCGGGCACCGACCCCACGGCGTGCATGGATGCGCGCGCGCGGTGTGTCCCGAGGCAGCGTCGCTTGTCAGCGCCGGGCGCATTTCGTCGACGAGCAAGCACCCCACCGAGACGAACATCGTGTTTATGCTTGATACCCTTGAGCTCTACACCATCAAGCGCCGCATGCGCGCCGCACAGGCCAAGCTTCGCCAGGACCGGTCGCTCGACGATGAGGCACGCCGTGTGCTGACGATGCAGGCGATGCAAGATTCTCAGCGCCAGCGCGAGCTCCAAAAGTCGATCGGCGGCGTGGCAGACCCGTTCCGTTTGATCGGTTTGGAGACCGCGGACGCCGACCAGGCCTAGATGTTGTGGTCAACCAGCGTATTCGCGCCTATATCCAGTCTGAATTTTGGGTATAGACGTCAATGTGTGTGCTAAAGTAAAGAGTCCTGTGGACTATGAAGGGAGAATCTGTGCCAAAAAAGAGTGAGAGCACGGGTACTGGGCTGGAATCCTACGTTGCAAAGCTCATGGGCAACGGCTCAAACAGGACTTCGGTAACCGAGGACGAGATTCAGGTCGCCCTGAAGGATATCGATGTGTCTGACGAGCAGCTCAACGCGGTGTATTCCGCGCTGCGCAACAGCGGCATCCAGATTATCTCCGCGAGCGGAAACGACGACGCCCCCATAGACGTCGACGATGACGATAACGATAGCGATACCGACGATTTCGATGACGACGAGCACGATTCCGGCTCGCTCGACGATCACGAGCTTAAGATGGCCCGTCAGGCCGACGCTGAGATGGGTTCTTCCAAGAGCAAGAAGAAGCGCACCGTGCGCACGTCCCGTTCGCGTTCGCGCGTGCGTGGCATCGATGCCTCCACGGTGATGCTGACCGGCGACCCGGTTCGTATGTACCTTAAGGAGATCGGTAAAGTCGACCTGCTGACCGCCTCCGAAGAGGTCGATCTGGCTATGAAGATCGAGGCCGGTCTCGATGCCACCGAGAAGCTCGAGGCCGCCGATGCGGGCGAGATCGAGCTCACCCGCGCCGAGATGCGTCGCCTGACCCGTATCGAGAACGTCGGTCTCGAGGCCAAGCAGGCGCTCATCAGCGCCAACCTGCGCCTGGTCGTCTCCATCGCCAAGCGCTATGTCGGTCGCGGCATGCTGTTCCTGGACCTGATCCAGGAGGGCAACCTCGGTCTGATTCGCGCCGTCGAGAAGTTCGACTACCAGAAGGGCTTTAAGTTCTCCACGTACGCCACATGGTGGATCCGTCAGGCCATCACGCGTGCTATCGCCGACCAGGCCCGTACCATCCGTATTCCCGTGCACATGGTCGAGACCATCAACAAGCTCGTCCGCGTGCAGCGCCAGCTTCTCCAGGACCTGGGTCGCGACCGACCCCCGAGGAGATCGGTGCCGAGATGGACATGAGCGCCGACCGCGTCCGCGAGATTCAGAAGATTTCGCAGGAGCCCGTGTCGCTCGAGACCCCCATCGGCGAGGAAGAGGATTCCCAGCTGGGCGACTTCATCGAGGACTCCCAGGCTATCGTTCCGCCCGATGCCGCCAGCTTCTCCATGCTGCAGGAGCAGCTCACCCAGGTGCTCGACTCGCTTGCCGATCGTGAGCGCAAGGTTATCGAGCTGCGCTTTTGGCCTTGTCGACGGACATCCCCCGTACGCTCGAGGAAGTCGGCCGCGAGTTTGGCGTCACGCGCGAGCGTATCCGCCAGATCGAGTCCAAGACCCTGGCCAAGCTCCGCCATCCCAGCCGCAGTAGCAAGCTGAAGGACTATATTGAGTCTTAACCTCGCAAGCAAGAAGCGCCCTCAAGCACATCCGCTTGGGGGCGCTTTCATGTAGTCATTGGGGACGTCCCCAATGACTAGGTCGGGAAAAATTCTCAAAAAAGTTCTTGGCCCTAAGCTGATTCGTCCGTATAATAACTTCGTTGCTTGAGAGCACGCACCTATTCCTCGGTAGCTCAATGGTAGAGCACGCGGCTGTTAACCGCGCTGGTTGTAGGTTCGAGTCCTACCCGGGGAGCCAGGTTGTAAAACCCCGTCGCTTATGCGGCGGGTTTTTTCATGCCGCGATCGCCTGGCGCGAACGTTGCCATATCAACATTTCGTGTCGAGGATGTAATCCCGCGACCCACCACCTCAACATGGCGCGCTCGTTGTAGAATAATGCAATGATTGCTCCCACGAGATGGTGCCGTGAGCACCAGATAAGGAGATTCTTGTGTCTGAGACCATTAACGGCAGCCTGAGCGTCTCGAACGACGTTATTGCCGATATTGCCGGTTATGCCGCGATGACGTGCTATGGCGTCGTCGGTATGGCCGAACAGCTCCAGGGCGCGAGAGCGTGCGCCTGCTTGCCGGTCAGCGCCTCCGCAAGGGCGTGCTTGTCTCCGCCGACGAGAACGGCCTTACGGTCGATCTTCACGTCGTGCTCGAGAACGGCGTCAACATGAAGTCCGTCTGCCACAATCTTTCGAGCTCCGTTGCCTTCACCCTGCAGGAAATCGCCCAGATCGATCCCGCCAGCCTTAAGATCGGCATCCACATCGACGCGCTCAAGAGCCGTCTGAACTAGCATCCGAAAACGGAGATTCAAATACCCATGATTGCAAAGACCATTCGCACCTGTTTTCCGATCGCTGCGGCTGCCGTTTCCGACAAGGCCGAGGAGATCAACAAGCTCAACGTCTTCCCCGTACCCGACGGCGACACCGGCACCAACATGTCGCTCACGCTCGCCTCGGTGACCAAGGAGCTTTCCGCCCTTCCCGCCGATGCCGATATGGAGGCCATTGCCGGCGCATTACCCACGGCTCCCTGATGGGTGCCCGCGGCAACTCCGGCGTCATCACCTCGCAGATCCTGCGTGGCGTGGCCGAGGGTCTCGTCTCTGTCGACGAGCCCATTACGTCCGCCAACATCGCCTTCGCTTTCCGTCGCGCCGTCAAGGTCGCCTTCCAGGCCGTTCGCAAGCCCATCGAGGGCACGATCCTCACGGTGCTTCGCGATGTCTCGACCAAGGCCGATGAGTGCGAAAAGAAGAAGTCCTCGGCCGAGGACGCGCTCGACGCCATCGTCGTCGAGGCCTACCAGTCCGTCGCCCGCACGCCCGACCTGCTGCCCGTTCTGAAGGAGAACGGCGTGGTCGACTCCGGCGCCTTTGGCTTTGCCATCTTCCTGGAGAACTTTGTCGCCGCTGCGCTTGGCCGCAGCACCGTTGTCGAGGATTTCTCCGCCACGTTTGATTCCGCTGGCTCTGCCCGCGACGCGGCCCTCGGTCGCGTTGAGATTGAGGCCAACGACGATTGGGAGGGCTCGGAGTTCCGCTACTGCAACGAGTTCCTCTTTAAGGCCGACGCCCCGTTTGACGAGGACGAGTGCCTTAAGTTCCTGGGCTCCATGGGCGACTGCGAGCTGCTCGTGGGTGCCTACCCCGATTACAAGATCCATGTGCACTCCAACACGCCTAACCTGGTGCTCGAGCACATGCTGCAGCTTGGTCAGATCTACGAGGTCTTTATCCACAACATGGAGATGGAGGCCCACGACCGTACCGCCAAGATTCATGAGGACCAGGAAAAGGCCGCCGAGCCCGCCAAGGCGTTGGGCTTTGTCGCCGTTGCCGCCGGTTCGGGCGAGGCCGACATCCTCAAGTCCCTCGGCGTTGACGTGATCGTCTCGGGTGGCCAGACCATGAACCCCTCGACCGCCGACCTGCTGGGCGCGGTGGACCAGGTCAACGCGACCTCGGTCATTATCCTGCCCAATAACGGCAACATCCGCATGCTGCCGAGGCGCAGCCTCTGCCTGCACCGACAAGAAGGTCGCCGTCGTTCCCACCAAGACCGTCCCGCAGGCGTTCTCCGCGCTGTTCGCCGTCCTGCCCGATTCCGAGCTCGAGGCGCCGTTGCCGCCATGGTCGACGCCATCAGCGAGGTTCGCGATGGCGAGGTCACCCGTGCCGTGCGCGATTCCAGCGCCTCTGACGGTTCTCCGATTCACTCCGGTGACGTCATGGGTATCATTGCCGGCTCCATCGACGTGGTCGGCTCCGATGTGAAGCAGGTCACGCTCGACTGCATCAACCGTATGCAGGAGGAAGAGGAGGGCGACGCGCTGACGATTCTGGCCGGCGAGGAGCTGTCCGATGAGGCCTTTCAGGAGATCGTCGACGCCATCGAGGAGGCTCAGCCCGATCTGGAGGTCGACGCCCATCGTGGCGAGCAGCCGCTCTATCCCGTGATCTTCTCGATCGAGTAGGCATCTGCCCATGTCCGAGCTGTGCTCCGTGCCGCGCGTCTCGGAGCGCTTTGCCCAGAGCAATGCGCTCGACGAGGATATTGCGCGACTCAAATATGTTTCGGGTAAGCGTGAGGAGGCCCTTCGCCGTTTGGGAATTCAGACGGTGGGGGACCTCCTTCTCCATATCCCTCATCGATACCTGGACTTTACGCGCTCCTGGTCCATCGAGATGGCGCCCATCGGTACCGTGTGCACGATCGTCGCCACGGTTGACCGTATCGTCCAAAAGCAGCCTCGCCCGCGTATGCAGGTGACCGAGGTCTCGCTGGTGGACGAGACGGGCGTGCTGCAAGTCGCCTTTTTCCGTCAGCCCTGGATTGCCCAGCAGTTTAAGCAGGGAGACCGTCTGGCTGTGATGGGTAAGGTCGAGTTTGCCTACGGCTTTAAGCAGATGGCCTCGCCGCATTTCGAAAAGCTCGAGGACGGACGTGCCGCGGGCACCATTCTGCCGGTCCATTACGTGAGTGATGGCGTGAGTCAGGCGTGGATGCGCCGCCTCGTAAGCGGCGCGCTTGAGGTTGTCGGCAATCCCTTCGACCCGATTCCCGCACGCTTACGCGTCAAGCGCCGCCTGATGAGCAATGCCCGTGCGCTGCGCTCGATTCACTTTCCCTCGAGTATGGCCGAGCGCGACATCGCGCGGCGGCGTCTTGCCTACGAGGAATGTCTCTGCCTTCAGCTGGCGCTGCGCCTGCGCAACGACGGCGGCTTGGTCGAAGTCGCTCCCTACGCCCACGCCGCGGGTGAGCACCTGGCGGCGCTCAGGGAAGCCCTGCCGTTTTCGCTGAGTGACGAGCAGGAGGCCGCGTTCCGAGACATCCTGCACGATATGTGCGATGGCGGGCGCGTGATGAACCACCTGCTACTGGGCGACGGTCGGTACCGGCAAGACGGCCGTCGCCGCCTGCGCGCTGGCTGTCGCGGCCGATTCGGGCACTCAGTCCTGCGTTATGGCGCCTACGGGCGTGCTGGCGCGCCAATATGCCGATAAGACTGGCCCCTTGCTCTCCCAGGCTGGCATGTCTTGGGCACTCCTGACGGGTGCCACGCCGGCGGCCGAGCGCGAGCAGATCCATGCGCAGCTGGAATCGGGCGACTCGACGTCCTCTTTTGGAAACCCCACGCGGTCCTTTTCGGACAACGTGGCGTTTTAAAGCATCTGTCGCTTGTCGTCATCGACGAGCAGCACCGCTTTGGTGTGGGCCAGCGCAATGCTCTGCGTGCCAAGGGCCCGGGTGCCGACCTTCTCGTTATGACGGCCACGCCGATCCCGCGCACGTTGGCGCTCTCGGTCTACGGCGACCTGGACACGAGCATCATCCGCCGTCGACCTGTTCCGGGGGCGGGCGTTACGACGCGCGTGCTCACCGAGTCGAGCCGCGATTTGGCCTACGGTGCCATCCGCGAGGCGTATGAAAAGGGTCAGCAGGCTTACGTGATCTGCCCGCTTGTGGAGCCGAGTGACTCGGCCGATGAGCTGGAAGACGTACCCGGTATCGCCCGCGACGACGAGGGCCGCGTGACCGTGCCTGTACCGCTGCACGATACGGCAACCGAGCTCGAACGACTGCGTCTGGCCCTGCCGGGACTACCATTGAGCGCCTTCATGGCCGCATGCCGGCGGGGGGAGAAGGACCGCGTGATCGATGCCTTCAAGCGCGGTGAGATCGACGTGCTCGTCTCGACCACGGTGGTCGAGGTAGGCGTCGACGTGCCCAACGCCACCGTCATGGTCATCGAGAACGGTGAGCGCTTTGGCTTGGCGGCCCTGCACCAGCTGCGCGGCCGCGTGGGCCGCGGCAGCGTGTCGGGCACTTGCCTGGTCATGACGCACTCCAAGGGCAACGGTGGCGCGTCGGCGGCACAAGACCGTCTCCAGTCGCTCGAAAAGACCTCTGACGGCTTTGCGCTCGCCCAGATGGACCTGCGCCTGCGCCACGAGGGCGAGATTCTGGGCTACCGCCAGCACGGCGGCGTGACCCTGCGCTTTGTGGACCTGGATGCCGACGAGGATCTTATCGAATGGGCCCATTTGGACGCGGTCGAGCTCTTGCGGTATGCTTGCAACCTTGACTCCGTGGCGACGCGCCCCTTGCGCGACGCGGTCGCCATGCGTTATCGACATATCTTTAAGGAGGTCAGCGGAGGATGAGAATCATCGGCGGTGAATGGCGCGGCCGCAAGATCGAAGAGCCGCGTGGGCGCGATGTCACCCGTCCCACGACCGATCGCGTGCGCGAGGCATGCGCGTCCATGGTCATGTCGGCGTTCGACTTCGATCTGGACGAGGTCCGCGTGCTGGACGCCTTTGGCGGCTCCGGCGCCCTGGGAATCGAGATGCTCTCGCGTGGCGCCCGCTCGCTCACCACGTTCGAGATCGATCGCAATGCCGCCCGTCTGATCACCAAGAATATCGAGTCGCTGTGCCGCGACCGCTCGCGTTGGCGTGTCGTTACCGGTGATGTGTTGGCGAGCGCCTCGCGCGGCCGTGTGCCGGGTGGTCCCTTTGACCTGATCTTGCTCGACCCGCCCTATGCCTTTGGCGCCGAGCCGGTCGAGGAGCTGCTGCAAAATCTTTCCCAGCAGGGACTGCTGGCGCCCGGGGCCTTTGCCCTTTTTGAGCATGCCGCAGCCGATGCAGGTGCTCATCCGGCTTGTTTTAAGACCGTGCGAGAGAAGCGCTACGGCATTACCTCGGTTGACTTGCTGCGCTGGGTGGCCGAGGACGAGAACGGCCATGCTGACGAGAACGAAAATGACGAGGATGTGCCTTCGGAGGACACCCATGAATGACACCATCAACCGCGTGATCGTCCCGGGCACCTTCGATCCCATCACCTTTGGCCATATCGACGTGATCCGCCGAGCCCGCCGCATCTTTCCCAGCGTGATCGTCGCCGTGGCCGAATCGCAGGGTAAAAACGCGTGGGTACCACCTTTATGCTCGACGAGCGTGTTGCGCTGGCTCGCGAGGCTCTCGGCGATTTGGACGGCGTCGAAGTACTGCCCTTCACCGGCCTGCTGGTCGACTTTGCACGTGAACAGGGGGCAGGTGCCGTCGTTAAGGGCCTGCGCGCCATGACCGACTTTGAGTACGAGCTGCAGCAGGCCGACCTCAACTATCGCCTGGATAGCGAGCTGGAGTCCATCTTTGTCATGAGTGCTCCGCAGTACGGCTACATCTCGAGTTCGGTGGTGCGTCAGATCGCATCGCTTGGCAGTGACGTTTCGACGTTTGTGCCGCCCACGTGGTCGAGCGCTCAAACATCGCTTTCATGCGTTTTTATTGCCTGGTGGCATGTGGTAAACTAACACGATGATATGTTACCTATGAAAGGAGACCGGATGCCGGGCGAGAATTTTCCTGGCGACAGATCGTGAGTCTTGTCGACGAGCTCGAGGGGCTCATCGAAGAGGCTAAGACGCCCGTTCGGCAAGAACGCCCAGATGAAGGTTATCGACGCCGACGTCTTCTTTAACATCCTCGATGAGATTCGCATGAGCTATCCCGAGGAGTGGCAGAAGTCCCGCCGTATCCTCAAAGAGCGCGAGGAGCTTATGGCCTCCGCCGCTGCTCAGGCCGATTCCATTATTGCCGATGCTCAGCAGCAGGCGCTCACCATTGCCGGAGAGCAGGAGATCGTCCGCTTAGCCCAGCAGCAGGCCGACGACATTCGCGACCGCGCCCAGCAGTACGAGCGCGAGACGCGCTATGCCGCCGAGGATTACGCCGAGCAGGTCTTTACGCACCTCGAGGAGAACCTTAAGAGCCTGACCGGCACCGTCACCCGTTGCCGTCAGCAGCTCAACGAGGGTGCCGCCCAGCAGAACGGCCAGTGGTAATGGCTGAGTTCCCGAGCGTTACCGTCGATCTTTCCGAGCAGCTCGAGTTTCCCGGAGACTCATATCCCCTGACCGGCAAGGTCGATGTCGCCACCTACACGGTGGGCGAGAAGGAGTACCAGCTGCAGGACGGCATTGCCTACGCGTGGTCTTTACCAACGCCGGTACCGCGTTCTGCTCTCGGGCATGGTTCGCGCCCACGCCACCGGCGAGTGCGACCGCTGTCTGGAGCCCGCCTCATTTGATATCGCAGGCGAAATCGAGGAGTTCTACCTCTTTGAGGAGCCCGAGGACCCCGAGGCCTACGAAGACGGCTACGAGTTGTTGGGCGAGGATCGCATCGTCGATCTGGGTGAGCCCATCAACGACGCGGTCGTCATGGACACGCCGTTCGTCGTCCTGTGCAAGCCTGATTGCCGCGGCCTTTGCCCCACCTGCGGCATCAATCTCAACGTCGAGCAATGCGATTGCGCCGTCCAGGCGGAGGCCGAATGGGCCTGCCACGGAAAATCCATTTGCAGCATTGAAGAATCTCAAGCTTGACGAGTAAAACTGTGGTAGTATCGCTAACTTGCGCGTAATCGCCACACTGGATAGTTCATAAGGAAGGTCACTATGCCCGTACCTAAACAAAAGCAGGGTCGTATCCGCACCCATACCCGTCGTTCCGCCAACATGAAGATTTCGGCTGCGGCTCAGTCCACGTGCCCCGTTGCGGCGCTGTTAAGCTCCCGCACACGTGTGCCCCAGCTGCGGTTCTACAAGGACCGCGAGGTTATCGTTACCGAGTAACTGTATACTCTGGATACGATGCCGTTCCAACTGGAACCACAATGGCCGGCTCAATGAGTCGGCCATTTTTGTATAAGGAGCATATGAAATGAGTAACGTTCGCGTTTGTGTAGACGGTTGTGGGCGGAGAGAGAAGCCCCAGGTTGTTCTCGATGGTATCGAGGCTGCGCTTGCGGCGGATCCCGAGATCGAGGTCTTGGCCGTCGGTCCCGCCGAAATCGTCAACCCCTTTGCTGCGGCACATGCCCGCGTGGAGGCCTTGGAGGCCCCCGACGTCATCAGCATGGAGGACGATCCCATCCGCGCCGTGATGACCAAGCGCAAGTCCTCGATCGTGCTTGCCTGCCGCGCTATCAAGAAGGGTAACGCGGATGCGTTTTTTCTCGGCCGGCTCGACCGGTGCCATGACTGCTGCCGCCACGGCCTATGTGACGCCGTTTAGGTATTTGGCGGAGGGCAAGAAGCAGCCGGTTCGTCCGTGCCTGACCAACGCGCTTCCCAATCGCGCCGGTGGCCTGACGGTGCTGTGCGATATGGGTGCCAATCCCGATGTCACGGTGGACGATATGGTGCGCTTCGCCCAGATGGGCGCTGCCTATGCCCGCGTGGTTTTGGGCACTCGAGCATCCTCGCGTGGGCCTGCTTGCCAACGGCACCGAGGACGAGAAGGCTCCAACTTTACCAAGTCGTGCTTCCCGGCCATGAAGGCCGCGTTCCCGGCTTTGTTGGCAACTGCGAGGGTACCGATCTTACGTCGGGCAATTTTGACGTCGTGGTCGCCGACGGCATGTCGGGCAACATCGCGCTCAAGGCCACTGAGGCGCTGCCAAGTTTTTGCTGCAGGAGCTCAAGGGTGCCTTTATGTCTTCGCTCGGTACCAAGATCGCCGCGCTGCTCCTCAAAAAGCAGATGCGCGAGATTAAGGCCAAGCTTTCGGGTGATGCCAAGGGCGGCGCGATCCTGCTGGGCCTGCGCGGCGTCGTGTTGATCGGCCACGGTGCCACGTCGGTCGAGGCCGTCAAGAACGGTACGCTTGCCGCGGCCCAGGCCGTACGTGCCGGGCTTGTCCAGGATGTTGCCAATTCCATGGACGGTATCGTTTTGTAAGAGCCCCGTTACGTGGCTCAACCTGTACCGTGTGGGGTAGAATCGGAGCCGTATTACAACACGGTTCCGATTGCCGTGTTGGGTTGTGTTCCATGACATACGAGAGGAAGCGCTATGGATCGCTCCGAAATTTTCGATAAGATCGCCGAAGTTGCCGCTGACGTTCTGGGCGTCGATGTTGCCGACATTAGCGATGAGACCACTTTTGACGATCTCGATGCCGATTCGCTCGAGCGTCTGCAGCTGGTGACGGCCATTGAGGACGAGTTCGACCTCGAGATTGATGACGAGACCCTGCTGTCGCTCAACTCTGTCGCCGACGCCGTCGACGCGATCGAAAAACGCCAAGGAGGCCTAAGTCTTGGCTTTGTCTGAACGACTCACGCGTGCCCAGGAGATTCTGGGCCATGAGTTCAATAACAAGGTGCTGCTGCGCGCGGCGCTCACGCATCCCTCGGCCGTCGAGGGCCTGCCGGTCTCTGCCAGCTATGAGCGCCTTGAGTTTTTGGGCGATTCCATTTGGGTCGCGTGGTGGCCCGTTCGCTCTTTGAGTCCTATCCCGAGTTCGATGAGGCAAGCTCACGCGCCTAAAGGTGTCCCTTGTCTCGGGCGCACGCTGTCCGAGGTGTCGCACGAGCTGGGTATCGACGACATCATCATCTTTGGCGCCTCCGAGACTGGTACCGGCGCCCGCGGCCTGCATTCGGCGCTCGAGAACGCTATGAGTCGCTCGTGGGTGCGCTGTACCTGGATGCCGGCTGGGATGCGGCGGCGGAGTTCATCCACCGTACGCTTAAGCCGCACCTGGCCACCGAGCGTGCCGAGCACCCCGCGAACCCCAAGTCGTTCTTGCAGGAGTGCGTGCAGGCAGACGGCCACGAGCCTCCCGCGTATAAGCTGGTCGGCTCCGAGGGCCCCGCACATGCGCCCACCTTTACCGCTGTGGTGCTCATCGACGGTATTCGCCAGGCCGCGGCACCGGTTCCTCCAAGAAGGAGCCGAGGGGGCCGCTGCTCTCGAGGCGCTCGACCGCATGGGCTACACCACCAACGGCGTGATTCTCAACAAGAAGCCTGTTTAAGCGAGGAACCGTGTATCTCAAGTCCCTCACGCTCAAAGGGTTCAAGTCGTTTGCCGACCGCGCCCATATGTCATTTGAGCCGGGCCTGACCGTCATCGTCGGTCCCAACGGCTCGGGAAAATCGAACATCTCCGACTCGATTCTGTGGGTCCTGGGCGAGCAGAGCGCCAAGCAGCTGCGCGGTCAGGCCATGGAGGACGTCATCTTCTCGGGCTCGTCCGCGCGCAAGCCGGTGGGTGTGGCCGAGGTTACGCTGGTGCTCGATAACTCCGACCATATGCTGCCCGTCGACTTTGATGAAGTCGCCATCACCCGTCGCATGTATCGCTCGGGCGAGAGCGAGTACCTCATCAACTCGAGTCCGTGCCGCCTGATGGACATTCAGGACATCCTGCACGATTCGGGCCTGGGCAAGGATACGCATTCCATCATCAGCCAAGGCAAGCTCGATGCCATTTTGCAGAGCCGCCCCGAGGAGCGCCGCGCCCTGATCGAGGAGGCTGCCGGCATCTCCAAGCACAAGCGCCGCAAGGAGCGTGCACTCAAAAAGATTAAATCGATGGACGAGCACCTGACCCGTGCCCGCGACATCAATAAGGAGATCGCCCGCCAGCTGCGGCCGCTGGAGCGTCAGGTCGATCGCGCGCGCAAGTACAAAGAGCTGTCCTCGCGTGCGAACGAGCTTACGCAGATGCTGGCCGTCGACGAGCTTCGTTCGCTGCAGTCGCAGTGGAACGACCTGGAGAGCCGCTCCAAGGAGGGCGCTGCCGAGCTTGAGCTTGCGCAATACCGCTTGGGCGAAAAGGAGCGCGAGCTCGAGAAGCTCCAGGTCATGCTCGAGGAAAAGGGCCTGTTTGTGGGCGATCTGGGCGAGCAGCGCCGCCATATGCAAGACGTGGTCGGTCGCATCAACTCCGACATGCGCCTGCTCGAGGAAAAGGGCCACAACATGGTGTCGCGTCTGTCCGACATGCGCGGCCAGATCTCGAGCTCCGAGCATCAGCGTCGTCGCGTGGTCGAGGATCTTGAGGATGCGCGTGCCCAGCTTGAGGAAGTGACCGGTGCGCACATGCAGGCCCAGGACGACGTTGACGCCGCCGGTCCTGCCGCCGCCCAGCTCCACGAGCGTCGCGTAGCGCTCGACAATCAGATTTCGCAGCTTGCGCGCGAGCAGCGTGATGTGCAGCGTGTGGCCGATAATGCCGCGCTCGAGCTCGCCAAGGTGAAGGACTCGCTGAGCAATGCCGAGGTCGAGGACAACATGTACGCCTCGCGCCTGGAGCAGATTGACGAGCAGCTCGAGGAGGTCACGGCCTCGCTCGAGAGCCGTCGCGACCGCGCTGAGGAGCTCGAAGGTGCACTCGATCAGGCCCGTCAAGCTCAGGTCGATGCACGCGAGGCCACCGAGGTTGCCCGTGCGGCGTTGAAGGACTTGCGTAATCGCGAGAGCGAGGCGCGTAACAAGCTGTCCGAGGTGCGCTCGGAGCTTGCCAGCCAAAAGAAGCTCGATGCCCGCATGGCAGACAGCTCGCCGCTGGTGAGCCGTCTGATGGGTGCGCTGGGCGATGATGTCTCGGGTCGTCTGGGCGACGTGCTCGAGGCTCCTCGTGAGCTCGAGGGCCTGGTTGAGCAGCTGCTTGCCGGCGACATCGATGCCTGCTGTTGATGCGCAGCCACGCTTGAGCGCGCCGGTCGTGCGGCTCTGGACCAAAGAAGGCCTCGGGCGAGGCACTGCTGGTGCGCGCGGCGTGAGCGGCTCTGCTGCTGCCGATGGCGCTGCCGGTTCGCGTCTGGTCGATCGTCTGTCCGTGCGCTCCGGTTATGGTCCGGTTGTCGAGGCCCTGCTCGGCGGCTATTACGTGGTCGATGACTTGGCAGCCGCGCTAGCCGCGCCTGTCGTTGACGGCGTGACCTATGTGACGCCCGATGGCGCCCGCGTGAGCTGTGGCGGTCTGGTGCGCGTGGGGCTCGATGCCGGCGAGGCTTCGGGTGCCTGGAGCGCAAACGTCGTATTCGTGAGTTGGAGGGCCTGGAGCCCGATCTGGCTGCCGTGTTTGAGCATGTGTCGGATCAGGTCGTCGAGGCCAATGCGGCCGTCGAGGAGGCGCGTGCCGCCGAGGGCGATGCCGCCGGCGAGATTGCCCGTCTTGAGGGCGAGCGCCGCTCGCTACTCTCCGAGATCGGTCGCCTGGAGCAAAGCGCCAACAATGCCGAGGTCGAACGCGTGCGCATTTCCAAGCGCCGCGAGCAGGCCGCCGAGGCCGTTCACGCTGCGCGTCCGCGCGTGACGAGCTCACCCGTTCGCGTGACGAGGCCCGCGCGCAGGTAAGCGACCTGGGTCTCCAGATTGCCGAAGCCAACGACGAGCTCGATCGCGTGCGCCGTGACGATTCCGAGGCAGCCGGCAAGCTCGCCGATGCCAAGGTTCGCCTGGCCCAGACGAGCGAGCGTCTGCGTTCGCTGAAGGGCCGCGTGCCCGACCTGGAGCATCGCCTGGAGGGCATCGACCGCCGTATCCGCGGAACACGCCAGGCCTCGCGCTCACTCGAGCTGCTGCGCCTGCGCGTCGATCCCATGCACGAGCGCTATTCGGCCCTGCTGGAGCGCGCGTCTGATTGGGCCGCGCGTCTGCGTGACCAGGCTTCGCTCGAGGAGGCGGACTCGGCCTCGCTCAAGAAGACCATTGAAGACGCCAAGGCAGAGGTTGCCCGTGCCAAGGAGCGGGTCGATACCGCCACCGCCACGCAAAACGAGTTCAAGGTCGCACGCGGCAAGCTCGAGGTGCAGGTAGAGGCGGCCATCAAGGCCATTACCGCCGATGGCACCACGGTGCTCGAGGAAGCGCTCATGCTTCCGGCGCCCACCGACCGCGATGCCGCCGAGCGCGAGCTCAACCAGCTTGTGCGCCAGATCAACAACCTGGGCCCTGTGAACCAGGTTGCCATGGAGGAGTACGAGCAGCTCAAGCGCCGCGCTGACTACATCGAGGAGCAGCTGGCCGATCTGGAGAGCGCGCGCAAGCGCTCACCAAGATCACCGTGGCCATCGACCGCAAGATGCGTAAGGCCTTCCTGGTGACCTTTGAGAAGGTCGATGCGAACTTCCGCGAGATCTTCGCCATGCTGTTCCCAGGTGGTCAGGCGCATCTGGAGATGATCGACCCCGAGCATCCGGCCGAGACGGGCATCGAGGTCGTGGCGCAGCCGCGCGGCAAGCGCATCACCAAGATGATGCTCATGTCGGGCGGCGAGAAGAGCCTGACGGCGCTCGCCCTGCTTTTTGCCGTGTATCGCACGCGCACGGTGCCGTTCTATGTGCTGGACGAGGTCGAGGCGGCGCTCGACGACGCCAACCTGTCTAAGCTCATCGGCGCGCTCGACGTGTTGCGTTCCGATACGCAGCTCTTGGTTATCTCGCATCAGCGCCGTACTATGGAGGACGCTGACGTCCTCTACGGCGTCTCGATGCAAGCCGACGGCGTCAGTCGCGTCGTCTCGCAAAAACTCGATCGCGAAACCGGAAAGGTCGTGAATGCATAATGGGATTCTTCGATGCTCTCTCGCGCGGACTTGAGCGCAGCCGCGAGGCTCTCAACGAGGTCTTTTACTTTGGCGGCGAGGTCGACGAGGATTTTTGGGAGGACCTAGAGGACACCCTCGTTATGGGTGACATGGGTGCCGAGGTCGCTATTCAGGTCTCCGATGACCTGCGCGAGACGGCCGCCAAGAAGAACCTCAAGACCGCCCCGCAGCTCCGTCGCGTGGCGAGCAGCTCGAGCAGCATTTTGTGCCCGTCGAGCGCGATCCGTTCTCCGACACGCCGAGCTGCGTGCTGTTTGTGGGCATTAACGGTGCCGGCAAGACCACGACGGTCGGCAAGATCGCGAGCGCCATGGCTGCTCGCGGTAAGACGTCGTGATCGGCTCGGCCGATACCTTCCGCGCCGCCGCCATCGAGCAGCTCGATGTGTGGGGCCAGCGCGCCGGTGTCCCCGTCATCAAGCGCGACCGCGGCTCCGACCCGGCAAGCGTTTGCTACGATGTGCTCGACGAGGCCGACAAGCGCGGCAGCGACCTGGTGCTTATCGACACCGCCGGTCGTCTGCACACGAGCCCCGAGCTCATGCGCGAGCTTGCCAAGGTGGTTAACGTGACGCGTAAGCGCGCCGCCAATATGGCCGCCGGCCCCATGCCCGTTTCGGTTGTCCTCGTAATCGATGCCGCGACGGGCCAAAACGGTCTGAACCAGGCGCTCGAGTTTAACGAGGCGCTGGGTCTGGACGGTATTATCATGACAAAGCTCGACGGCACGGCTAAGGGCGGTATCGCCATGGCCGTGGCCGAGAAGCTCAAGCTCCCGATCCTGCGCATCGGCGTGGGCGAGCAGGTCGATGACCTGCAGGAGTTCAATGCCAAAGATTTCTGCCGCGCCTGGTGGGCGAGTCCAACTAAGGAGTGACTAGTGTTTGATTCTCTGAGCGATCGCCTCAACGACACATTTGACCGCCTGCGTGGCAAGGGTAAGCTGACCGAGGCCGATATCACCTCGGCCATGCGCGACATTCGCATGGCGCTGCTCGAGGCCGACGTCAACTTTAAGGTTGTCAAGGAGTTCGTCGCCAAGACCAAGGAGCGCTGCATGACCGCCGAGGTCATGGAGTCGCTGTCGCCGGCGCAAAACGTCGTCAAGATCGTGCTCGACGAGCTCACCGAGATGCTCGGCTCTACCGAGAGCAAGCTCGTCTTTAGCAACCGCATCCCCAATGTCATCATGCTCGTGGGCCTGCAGGGTTCCGGTAAGACCACGGCGGCCGTAAAACTGGCCTACCTGCTCAAGAAGCAGGGCCGCTCGCCGCTGCTCGCCGCGTGCGACGTCTACCGTCCCGCAGCTGCCGACCAGCTGGCCACGCTCGGTGGAGAGATCGGCGTGCCGGTCTTCCGCGGTGATGGTGAGCACCCGGTCGATATCGCCAAGGGCGCCATCCAGGAGGCCGTCGACCACCTGCGCGACGTGGTGATCGTCGATACCGCCGGCCGCCTGCAGATCGACGAGCAGATGATGCAGGAGGCCGTGGACATCAAGAAGGCCGTCAAGCCCGATCAGGTGCTGATGGTCGTCGATGCCATGACCGGCCAGGATATCGTCAACGTCGTCTCGACCTTCGCCGAGCGCACCGACTTTGACGGCGTGATCATCTCTAAGCTCGACGGCGATGCTCGTGGCGGCGGCGCGCTTTCCGTGCGCCAGGTGACCGGCAAGCCTATCAAGTTCGTGAGCATGGGCGAGAAGCCCGATTCGCTGGAGCCGTTCTACCCCGACCGCATGGCCAAGCGCATCTTGGGCATGGGCGATGTTGTCGGCATCATCGAGAAGGCCCAGGAGGCCGCCGATGCCGAGCAGCTCGAGGCCGCCGAGCGCATGCTGCGCGAGGCTTTACCATGAACGACATGCTCGACCAGATGAAGGCCGTCAAGAAGATGGGCGGCATGAAGGGCATTCTGGGCATGCTCCCTGGCGGCCAGCGCGCGCTCAATCAGATGGGCGGCAATCTGGACGAGGGCATCTTCGACAAGAACGAGGCCATCATCATGTCGATGACCAAGGAGGAGCGCCTGCGTCCCTCCATCATCAACGGCCAGCGTCGCGCGCGTATCGCCAAAGGCGCCGGCGTGACCCCCACCGAGGTCAATAGCCTTATGAAGCAGTGGGGCGAGATGAATAAGATGATGGGCCGTATGCGCACGATGGCCAATCAGGCGCAGGCCGGCGGCAAGAAGGGCAAGAAGGGTAAGAAGGGCAAAAAGATGCGCATGCCCAATATCCCTGGCCTGGACGCTATGGGTCTGGGCGGCATGGGCGGCCTGGGTACGGGCGGTCCCAAGTCCGATATGGAGCTGCTGCGCCAGATGGAAGCGCAGATGCGCAATAAGAAGTAACGACTGGTTGAGTCGTGTATGGCGAGGCCGCCTGGATGGTACCCCAGGCGGCCTTCGCCGTTTGTTCGCAGGTTGTCGCACGCGCGGAAGCGTCCTGACGCGCGGGTTTGCCGCTAGTGGCAGCCGCAGCCCTCGTGTCCGTCGTGGTCGTGATGACCGTGGCAGCCGCAGGACTCGCCATGCTCGTGGATGTGCTCGTGGTCGTGCCATGGCAGTCGCAGGTGCCTCGCCGGTCGTGAGCGAGCGTGCCGGCAATGAGGGCCTCGACGCAGGCATCGCAGCTACCCTGGGCGCCGCATAGACCGTGATGCCGGCCTGGGTGAGCGCATTGATTGCGCCGCCGCCGATACCGCCGCAGATGAGCGTGTCGACGCCACCGTTGGCGAGCAGACCCGCCAATGCACCGTGACCAGTGCCGCCGGTGCCTACGACCTGCTCGTTGAGTACCTTGCCATCCTGAATGTCGTAGATCTTGAACTGCTCACTGCGGCCAAAGTGCATAAAGATGTTGCCGTTGTCGTACGTGGTTGCCACCCTCATGGTGTCGACCTCCTTTGCTGGCCATGCGGCCGTCGTTGTGGTGATGGGGGAGTACGCGATATTGCCGCCCTCGATACTGATCGCCCGCCCGTTGACCAGTGCGTTTGCCACCTTGCGATGTGCGCGACTGCAGATGGCCGCCACGGTGGCGCGAGCGATGCCCATGTGCTGGGCGACGGTCTGCTGATTAAGGCCTTCCAGGTCGCACAGCCGCAGGACTTCGAGCTCATCGACCGTCATGTCGATGGCGTCTCCGCTGGCAAGGCCATCGGGGGTAAAGCCGCGATATTCGGGGATGATCCCAACGCGGCGTAATTTTCGCGTCTTCCTGCCATACACTCTCCAAATCTGACATATGTCAGTAATAGAATAGCGAACGTGCGGATTTGCGCAAGGAATTTCTGGCATATGTCATAAATGAGGGTTTATGTTTGGGTTGTGGGGCGCGTGCGCCTGGGCTACAATGAATCTCGCTTATAGCCGACTGACGGGAGGGTCAATGAGCAAAGCTGATCAGCAGTTTGTAGCCATGTGCCGCGATATCTTGGACCATGGCACCACCACCGAGGGCCAAAAGGTCCGTCCGGTGTGGGAGGACGGCACCCCTGCCTATACCATTAAAAACTTTGGCGTTACGGCACGCTATGACCTGCGCGAGGAGTTCCCCGCGCTTACCCTGCGCCGCACGGCGCTTAAGTCTGCCATGGATGAGATCCTGTGGATCTATCAAAAGAAGTCCAAATAACGTGCATGACCTCAACAGCCATATTTGGGATGAGTGGGCTGACGAGACTGGCTCCATCGGCAAGGCCTACGGGTACCAGATTGGCCAGAAGAGCCATTATGCCGAGGGCGATTTCGACCAGATGGACCGCGTGCTGTACGACCTTAAGAACACGCCGTACAGCCGCCGCATTATGACGAAATACCTATGTGTTTAGCGACCTGTCCGAGATGCACCTGTATCCGTGCGCCTACAGCGTGACGTATAACGTGACGCAGCGCCCGCAGGATGACAAACCGACGCTCAACATGATTCTCAACCAGCGCAGCCAGGATATTTTTGGCCGCGAATAACTGGAACGTGTGCCAGTACGCTATTTTGCTGATGATGGTTGCGCAGTCCGTCGATATGATTCCCGGCGAGCTGTTGCATGTGATTGCCGATGCCCACATTTACGACCGTCATGTCGATATCGTCCGGGGAACTTATCGAGCGTCCGCAGTTTGCGGCGCCAAGGTAACGCTTAACCCCGACGTGCACGATTTCTACGCGTACGACCGACGATCTGATCGTCGAGGGCTACGAGCACGGGCCTCAGTCAAGAACATCCCCATTGCGGTGTAGGTGACGCTCATGACGTGTAAGCTTTCTGCCATCGTCGCCGTGTGTGACGTTGGGGCATTGGTGCGAGGGCGACATGGTGGTGTCCAATCGCGCCGACATGCGCCATTTTGTGGCGTGCACCAAAGGTTGCCCAGTCATCATGGGACGCAAGACCCTGCTGAGTTTTCCCGGTGGGCGTCCGCTCAAGAACCGCCGCAATATCGTGCTCACCCGCGACGAGAGCTTTGCTCCCGAAGGCGTCGACGTGGTGCATAGCATCGACGAGGCGCTCGCCGCGGTTGCCGATGAGCCCGTTGCCTGGGTGATCGGCGGCGGCGATGTCTATCGGCAGTTTTTGCCGTACTGCGTGGAGGCTGAGGTCACGCATAACCACTGCGTCCATCCCGTGGACACGTATTTTCCCAATTTGGATGCCGATCCCGCGTGGGAAGTTGCGCGGCGCGAAGGGGTTGCCACGATTGCTACGGGCGAGGGCGACGAGGGTCTCGATTATGAGTTCGTGACGTATCGTCGCGTTGAGGCATAAATCGCCTGGCGTGAACGGTATCATCGGGTTGATTGAATGCATGGGGCGGCGCTTAGCGTCGCCTCGTTTGGTATAGATGTGCTGTAAAGAAGGGTGCGGGCTGGCTGCTATGACAGGTGCCGTTGAGATTCTGCGAATTGATTCGCTCGAGGACGAGCGGCTCGATGCCTACGTGCGACTGACCGAGCGTGAGCTGCGCTGCGTGCTGGAGCCGCAGAAGGGCATTTTTATCGCCGAGAGTGCCAAGGTCATCGAGCGTGCGGTTCGCGCCGGATACGAGCCGGTGAGCTTTCTTTTGGGCGAACGCTGGCTCGATCAGATGATGCCGCTGTTTGAGCGCCTGGTTGTGCGCGAGGGCGCGGGTCCGGTTCCTGTGTTCGTTGCCTCCATGGAGCTCATGGAGCAGCTGACGGGTTTTAACGTGACGCGTGGTGCGCTCGCGGCGTTCCGTCGCCCGCGACAGATTCCGGTCGATGAGTTTCTCGACGGCGTCGTAAAAGCTGCGGGGGAGCGTCCGGTGCGCGTGTGCGTTCTCGAGGGCATTGTCGACCACACCAATGTCGGCGCGATTTTCCGCTCAGCGGCTGCGCTCAATGTCGACGGCATTCTGGTGAGCCCTACGTGTTGCGATCCGCTGTATCGTCGCTCTGCCCGCGTGAGTATGGGCACGGTTTTTCAGGTGCCGTGGACGCGTATTGGCAGCGAGGCGCGCGTGTGGCCGCATGACGGCCTGGTCGCGCTGCACGTTGCCGGGTTTTCCTGTGCCGCCATGGCGCTGACGGACGACTCCGTTTTCGTTGGACGATCCTGCGCTGCAGGAGATTGATCGCCTGGCGATCTTTATGGCACCGAGGTGCCGGCCTGGGCGCCAAGACCATCGCGGGCTGTGACCGTGCCGTGCGCATTCCTATGGCGCACGGGGTCGATTCGCTCAACGTGGCCGCGGCGAGTGCCGTCGCCTTTTTGGCAGCTGTGCCCGCACGTGAGCAACGAGTATCACTACCAGCCGGGTTTGTATCACTAGCCGAGGGTGATATCCGAGTCGTGCCAGCGGGGGTGTTTCGGCCGACGCCGGTCGGTGCTAAGCGGGTATTGACTTTGGTCTTAAATTGCTGTTTTGTCGGTTGACGTGCGCTTTTGGGGAGGGCGTGTGGCTAAGAAATCTACGGCTATCGATGTAACGCAGGGTGTTATTTGGCAGCAGCTGCTTTCGCTTTGCGTTCCCATCTTTTTTAGTTCGTTTTTCAGCAGGCCTACACGCTTATCGGTACTTATATCGTCGGTCAGTTTGGCGGTAAGCTCGCGCTGGGTGGCATTCAGGCCACGATGGTGCTCACCGAGCTCTGCATTGGCTTTTGCGTCGGCGTCGGCGCCGGCTGCGCGGTCATTACCGGTCAGTATTTTGGCCAGCACGATGATGAGCGACTGAGTCGTTCGGTCCATACGGCCATGCGCTTTGCGCTGGTGGGCGGGCATCGTTTTCTCGATTCTTTGGCATAGTGTTCGTTGAGCCCATGCTGGTGCTTATGAACACGCCGCATGAACTATTGGCCGAGGGCGCGGCCTATGCTCGTTGCTATTTTGCCGCCATGGTTGCGGCGCTGCTGCTCAATATGGGAACGGCACTGCTGCGCGCCGTGGGCGACACGCGCGGGCCTGCTGTGATCATCGCTTCCGGCTGCCTTGTTAATGCGGTGCTGGATGTCATCTTCGTTGCCGTGCTTCATATGGAGGCTCTGGGCTGCGGCATCGCGGTGGCGCTGACCATTTGCTCCAACGCCACGATGATCGTGATTCGTATGATGCACGCACCGGGTGCGTGGCGGCTTTCGCTGTCCAAGCTCGGCATTGATCCGGGCATTTGTAAGAGCATGATCTCGTGTGGTCTGCCGCTTGGCTTTCAGTCTGCTGCGTATTCGATTTCCACGTTTTGATTCAGGTGTCGGTCAACTCGTTTGCGCCGATGTCACCACGGCTTGGGGTCTTTCGGGCCGCCTGGATGGCATTGTCTGGATGGTTACCGAGGCGCTTGGCGTGTCGATCACCACGTTCTCGGCACAGAACTTTGCGCGCGCAACTACGAGCGCATGCGAAAGGGCTACCATACGTCGCTCGTGCTGTCGTTTATGCTCATTGGTGGCCTGTCTGCCGTGCTGCTGGTGTTCTCGGGTCCTCTGTCGCGTCTGTTTGTCGACGATGCTTCGATTTCGGCGTACACCACGACGATCCTTCATTTTATCGCGCCGTTCTACGCGATCTTCTCGATTATCGAAAACGCGTCGGGCTCCATTCGCGGTGCCGGCGTAGCTTGCAGCCCATGCTGCTCACGATTTTTGGCACTGTCGTGCTCAGGGTGATCTGGGTGTTTGCGATTATGCCGTTCGATCCGTCGCTTGAGCACCTGCTGCTGGTTTACCCCGTAACCTGGCTCATCACGGCCACGATGTTTACCATCTACCACCACAGCGGCAACTGGCTCGGCCGCGCCACCGCCTAATGATCCGTAGGGGACGAGGGAAACGGATCATTTCTCTCCGTCGTGATGTTGATGATCTGTTTTCCTCCGTCCCCTTCGGATCAATTAGTATTCGATGCCTTGGCGGGCTAGGAGGCCTTCGTCGAAGTAGTGTTTGACGGGGCGCATTTCGGTTACTAGGTCTGCAAGGTCGGCCAGTGGCAGCAGGCCTCGGCCGGTGAGCACGAGCTCCGTGGTGGCGGGCTTTATCGCGATCAACGATTCGACATCCTCGCGCGTCACAAAGCCCCGTCGCATGGCTTCTCCCAGCTCATCCAAGACCAGCACGTCGACCTGGCAAATCTGCTCGCGCGCCAGCTCCATAATCTGTGCGGCACAGGCTTCGGGCGTATCGCGATCGGCTTGTACGATGCGTAGCCCCAATCGAGGAGCTGCGTCATGTTCGGCGCAGTGCAGCTTCTTGGCAAACTGAAGCATGAGCACGTTAAGTCCATAGCCCGTGGCGCGCAGCGCGAGCCCCAGCGCAGCCGTCGTCCTTGCCCTTGCCCATCGCCCGTGTAGATCTGAACCTTGCCGACTTCCAGTGATGCCATCTCTGTCCTTTCGTGCCCCGGCGTCGGTTTATCGCCGTCCCGGTTGGGTATTCTAGATAGCATTATCAACCCCAGTAGATGGAGTTCAAGCAGATGGAGATGGATGACAACAAACGTAGACGGAATATGATCCTCTACGTGCTCATCGCCTTCGTCGTCTACCTCGTGCTCTCGACCGTTCTGTTCCCCAACATCGGTCACACGCAGCAGATTACGAAGACCGATTACTCGACGTTTGTCAAAGCGCTCGATAAGAAGAGCGTCGACAAGGTCGAATACAACACGGACGATTACACGATTTATTACACCAAGAAGGGCGAGGACGAGAATATCGCCTACAAGACGACCGGTGTGCCGAATGACGCGGGCTTTACCGATCGCGTGCTTGAATCCGGTGCGTCCCTGGAATCGGTCGTTCCCGATAAAACTCGGGTCTGATGACCTATTACCTGCTCACGCTCATCCTTCCCATGGCCATCTTCTTCCTCATCGTTGGTGGCTCAACCGCCGCATGAAGAAGGCCATGGGTGATGACGGTCCCTCGATGAACTTTGGCGGCGGTGGCTTTGGCGGCGGCGGACTGGGTAAGTCCGGCGCGCGCGTGATCGCCTCCAAGGACGTGGGCGTGACCTTTAAGGACGTCGCCGGCCAGGAAGAGGCCAAAGGAGTCATCTCAAGGAGGTCGGTCGACTTTCTTGGGAGAAGCCGCAGCGCTACGAGGAAAATCGGCGCCAAGCTGCCGCGCGGTGCTCTCCTTGTCGGTCCTCCGGGTACCGGTAAAACCCTGCTTGCCAAGGCTGTGGCCGGCGAGGCGGGCGTGCCGTTCTTTTTAGTATTTCTGGTTCTGAGTTTGTTGAGATGTTCGTTGGCCGCGGCGCCGCTAAGGTTCGCGATCTGTTTAAGCAGGCCAAGGAAAAGGCCCCGTGCATCGTGTTTATCGACGAGATCGATACCATCGGTAAGAAGCGCGATGGCGGCGGCTTAGTGGCAACGGACGGAGCGACGAACAGACGCTCAACCAGCTGTTGACCGAGATGGACGGCTTCGATAACCACAAGGGTATTGTCGTTCTCGCTGCTACCAACCGCCCCCGACAGCCTTGACCCCGGCCCTGTTGCGCCCCCGGTCGTTTTTGACCGCCGCATCCCCGTTGAGCTGCCCGACCTGACCCGGCCGCAAGAACATCCTCGAGCTTCACGCCAAGAGTGTGAAGACCGAGCCGCCGATCGATCTGACCGCGATTGCCCGCGCCACGCCCGGAGCCTCGGGCGCCGACCTGGCCAATATCATCAACGAGGGCGCCCTGCGCGCCGTTCGCGAGGGTCGCAAGCGTGCAACCCAGGACGACTTCGAGGAGTCGGTGGAGGTCGTCATCGCCGGCCAGCAGCGTAAGTCCACGGTGCTGTCCGATCACGAGAAACAGGTCGTGTCCTATCACGAGATCGGCCATGCCATCGTTGCCGCCCGCCAGAAGGGTTCTGCGCCGGTTACGAAGATCACCATCGTGCCGCGTACGAGCGGTGCTCTGGGCTACACCATGCAGGTCGAGGAGGACGAGCGCTTCTTGACCACGCGCCAGGAGGTGCTCGACAAGCTCGCTGTCTACTGCGGCGGACGTGCTGCCGAGGAGCTCATCTTTGGTGAGATGACGACTGGCGCGGCCAATGATATCGAGCAGGCCACCAAGCTCGCCCGCAACATGGTGACGCGCTTTGGTATGTCGGAAGAGTTTGGCATGATGGCGCTCGGTACCGTTCAGAATGCCTACCTCAACCAGGACACGTCGCTCACCTGTGCCCCCGGTACGGCCGAGCGCGTCGACGCGATCGTCGCCAAGCTGATCGAGGACGCACATGACCGCGCCCTGCAGATCCTCAAGGAGAACAAGTTTAAGCTCCATGAGCTGGCTCGTTATCTGTACAAGAAGGAGACGATCACGGGCGAGGAGTTCATGAATCTCCTCACGCGCGAGAATCCGCTGATGCCAAAGCAGCAGTAAGGCTGGTTGCACAACGTCGACGCCCCATTTGAGTTCTATCTCAATGGGGCGTTTTGTTTGGGAGGGATATGTATGAAGATCGTGGTGAGTGCCTGCTTCGATTGGGAGGAGAGGCTGCAAATATAACGGGCTCGACAATTACCATCGCGCGTTGGTCGAGGCCTGCGAACGCACAG